>Ga0209091_10000157_pt1 | contig 67125 bp, 64 predicted proteins | sample ArcticOcean_MG_C_6_FD_187438 | JGI IMG/M metagenome (GOLD analysis project Ga0209091, IMG submission 187438) | Marine microbial communities from western Arctic Ocean - ArcticOcean_MG_CB8_128 (SPAdes) (version 2) | ecosystem: Environmental > Aquatic > Marine > Oceanic | place: Arctic Ocean...
CGGGGATTGCGTTTCCATCGGCCCGTTTATATCGGGGATACTCTGACGACGACAACCAAGGTCGTGGCGCTTCGGCAGAATGCAATAAAACCGGGACGGCCTTCCTCGGGAATGGTTGGCCTGGAAATGCATGTCGTGAACCAGGATGGTGAAACCGTCCTGCTATTCTGGCGATGTCCCATGGTGCCCTGCAGAGAAGAGAATGCTGACACCGGTCACAATGATGATTTATCGTTAATGCCGGAGAATATCGATCCTGAAGACCTGTTGAGTGCTGTTCCTGACTGGAATCTGGATTTGCTACCAGCCATCACAGATGAGTTCAGCCCGGGAAACGTAATTAAGGTTGAAGCCAGGGACACTGTGACCTCCGCGCCAGAAATAGTACGTATGACATTAAACCTGGCGATGACGCATACCGATGCAGCTCGCGGTGTCTACAAGAGGCGACTGGTATACGGTGGGCACACCATTTCGCTGGCGGCTGCCCAGCTTTCAAGGGTACTGCCTTCACTCGCAACCGTGCTTTGCTGGTATAAATGTAACCATGTTGCGCCCGTGTTTGAGCAGGATGTTTTGAGCAGCGTAATAACAGTCAAGGGAGAAACTTCAGCAGGTAAGGGAAAAATTCTGGACCTGGGTATCGAGGTGTATGCAGAAAGGGGATCAGAAGCCCCGGAACCTGGAAGTGATATCAAAGTGCTTGATTGGCAATTAGCGGTGTTGGTCGGAGGTAAAGGTGTCTAAAGGTGTCCTCAGTGGAATGAGAGTTGTGGAAGGTTCTGCGTTTGTCGCGGCGCCGCTGGGTGGAATGACTTTGGCGCAACTTGGTGCCGATGTCATTCGATTTGACCCGATTGGTGGTGGACTCGATTACCGGCGGTGGCCCATTACGGATAGCGGTATGAGTCTGTTCTGGGCCGGCATGAACAAAGGCAAACGGTCATTCCAGGTCGATATTGGACACGCAGAAGGTCGTGAATTGATTATGGAGTTGCTCCGCGGTGACAGTCAGGAGGATGGGATATTTCTGACAAACTTTCCTGAACGTGGCTGGCTGGCTTACGAGAAGCTCAAGCAAGTTCGCGAGGATCTCATCTACGTCAACATCATGGGCGATCGGAAAGGTGGCTCAGCTCTTGACTACACCGTGAACTGTGCGGTTGGCTTCGCCAGTGCAACAGGTGATCCATCGAATGAGGACCCCACAAACTACCTGTTGCCCGCCTGGGACAACATTACGGGACAGATGTCGGCGGTGGCATTGCTGGCAGCTGACCGTTATAGGCGTATCAATGGTGAAGGGCAATTGGTGAAAATTGCCCTGAAAGACGTGGCAGTCGCGACAGCAAGTAATCTCGGTAATATCTCAGAAGTAACGATTAACAACGAAGACCGCCAGAAAGCGGGTAATTACCTCTATGGCGCTTTTGGTCGGGACTTTGTGTCAAAAGATGGTGTTCGGGTCATGATTGTTGGATTAACGCCGCGCCAGTGGAAGGGCATTGTCGAATCAATGGGGCTTTCGGAGCAGATGTCATCGTTGGAGATTGAACTGGGCTATAGCCTTTCAGGTGAAGGAGAGCGATTTAAGGCTCGCCATAAGATAGCCGAATTGGTCGAGCCATGGTTCGCGTGCAAAGCCTATTCAGAGATTTGCCCTTTGTTCGATGAACATGCGGTTTGCTACGGACCTTACAGAAGCTTCAGGGAAATGGTTGAAGATGATGATGACTGTTCGCCGGATAATCCAATGATGGGAATGGTTACCCAGCCGAATATTGGAGAGTATCTCGCCTCAGGCTCACCGATCCGGTTTGTAGACGACAACCTGCAAACGCTTCCTGCGCCGACGCTGGGGCAGCACACCGAGGAAATCCTTAAGCAAGAGCTTTCGCTAAGTGACGGCGAAGTCGGCCGCCTGAAGGCCCAGGGTATTGTTGCCTGGTAGCTGTATTCGAGTGCCAGTTCTTGAACCTGAAGGACGGAGTGCCTTGATTTTATTGAGTATTTCCAATACTTGATGCCGTTCAATCCAGCCTTTTATGATACAGTAACCCAAATTTAACTCACCTCGGAGAATAACCTTGTTTGAATTGGTTCAGGCCGGTGGGTGGTTAATGATTCCCATTCTTCTGTGCTCCGTCGTTGCCGCAGGTATCTCTGTGGAAAGGTTATGGACGCTGCGTGCTGAGCAGGTCGCACCTCGAGACCTTCTTACCCAGGTCTGGAGCTGGATAAGGAACAATGAGATGGACAGCAGCAGATTGCGCGAAGTGAAAAGCGGTTCTCCGCTCGGGCAGATACTTGTCGCTGGCATCACATCTCATCGCCGAGGCAGGGACGTTATGAAGGAGTCTATTGAGGAAGTCGCCAATCACGTGGTCCATGAACTAGAGCGATATCTCAACACCCTGGGTACCGTCGCTGCGATCACTCCGCTACTTGGATTGTTGGGTACCGTCATAGGTATGATTAAAGTATTTACGGCTATTCAGCTGGAAGGCACAGGCAATGCGGCCGTGCTGGCTGGTGGTATATCAGAGGCGCTCATCACCACCGCAGCAGGATTAACGGTGGCGATCCCAAGTCTGTTTTTTCACCGTTATTTTCAACGTAAAGTTGATGAGTTAGTTATCTATATGGAGCAGGAGGCCCTCAAGCTCGTTGAAGTACTTAACGCCGACCGAGCGGACAACGCAGATGTAAAGCGTCCGACAATGGCTCAGGCAGTCAATAGGTGAAGTTCTCCAGGCGTGCTCGCCAGGAGGTAGAGGTAAACCTGACACCGCTGATTGATGTGGTGTTTCTACTACTGATTTTTTTTATGGTATCGACAACATTCACAAAAGAAACCCACCTTTCGATTGATCTGCCGGAATCCAGCTCGCAGTCGAATCGCGTAGCAGACCTGCAGATTGAAATTTTAATCACGCGAGAAGGTGATTTTGCGATAAATGGTGTTGCGTTGATCAACCGGGAGCAAAGCACTCTTCGGGCTGCCATAGGCAAGATCAGTGAAGGTGACACTGCGATTCCAATGGTGATTACTGCTGATTCAGCTACCCCACACCAGTCTGTCGTGACGGCACTGGATGTTGCGGGTCAACTCGGGTTCTCGCGCTTGAGTATCACGACTACATTGACTAACCACGCGGACTAATAATGGCTCGTGACGAACATAAATCTGACCTGGAGATCTATCGCAGACTATTAACCTACGTGCTGCCCTACTGGGGTGCGTTCGTGATCAGTATTGTCGGTTTTTTGATCTATTCACTGTCGAATGTTTCCTTTGTTTGGCTGGTCAGCTACATCGTAGATTCGCTTCAATCCGGTGCGGTTCCTATTGCGGGCGAGGTTAAGGAATATTTATCTGCAATCCTGGGCGAGGAGAGTGATCTTAATCGGACCCTTATACCAGTTCTGCTGGTGTTAATAGCGACGACCCGCGGGCTCGGCGCATTCGTTGGCAACTACTTTATCGCTTACGTGTCCAACAACCTGGTTCACAATCTGAGGCGGGAGTTGTTTGATCGTCTGCTTACGCTACCCAGTGCCTTTTATGACCGGCATGCGATGGGACATCTGGTTGCCAAGGTGACTTTCCATGTCACCCAGGTGACGGGTGCAGCGACCGACGCCGTGAGAGTCATCATTCGGGAAGGATTCACAGTCCTTGGATACATGGGGTACCTGCTGTTCCTGAGCTGGAAGCTCACCCTGGTATTTCTTGCGGTAGCGCCGGTTATCGCGCTGCTTGTTGGCGTAGCGGGTAAGCGATTCAGGCGAATCAGTCAACGTATTCAGAATTCCATGGGGGATGTTACCCATGTCGCCTCCGAAGCGGTTCAGGGCTACCGCGAAGTCAGGACGTTTGGTGGTAGTGACTATGAAAGCGAACGTTTTAATAAAGTGAGTCAGGACAATCGGCGGCAGTCGATGAAAATGGTAGTGACATCATCTCTGGCGACCCCTGCAATTCAGATCATGGTTTCCTTTGCCCTGGCGGGGCTTGTATGGCTGGTGTTGGACCCTGTTTTTCTCGCGAACATGTCTACCGGTGGGGTCATTGCGTTCATCACTACTGGAGGCCTGTTGGCTAAGCCGATACGCCAATTGTCAGAGGTGGTAGCTACCGTACAGAAAGGACTGGCGGCAGCCGAAGATATCTTTGATCTGTTTGATGAAGAAGTAGAAAAGGACGTCGGTAAGCTTGAGATCGACAGGGTTGCCGGGAAAGTCGAGTTCAAGAATGTTGAATTCGGGTATCAGAGCAATTCGAAGACCGTATTGAAGGGCATCAGCTTCACTGTAAACCCCGGAGAGACCGTCGCCCTGGTTGGTAGATCAGGCAGTGGCAAGAGTACTCTGATGAGCCTGATACCGCGCTTCTATGCTCCGAACAGCGGAGAGATTCTTATTGACGGTCACCCTATCGATTCGTTCACGCTGGATAACCTCAGGGAACACATCGCGATTGTGAGTCAGCAGGTGACTTTGTTCAACGATACGGTGATGCGAAACATCGGCTATGGCACGCTTCATGGGGCCAGCAGAGATGCAGTAAAGGGCGCCGCGGAGAAAGCCTACGCCTGGCAGTTTATAGAAGAACTGGATTCTGGTCTTGATACCATCGTCGGTGATGATGGGGTTCTTTTATCCGGCGGTCAGCGTCAGCGACTCGCTATAGCAAGAGCTTTTCTGAAGGATGCGCCGATCCTGATCCTTGATGAGGCGACGTCATCACTTGATATGGAGTCTGAGCGTTATATACAGTCGGCGCTTGAAGCAGTTGTTCAGGGCAGGACAACTTTCATCATTGCTCACCGTCTATCAACGATCGAAAAAGCAGATCGCATATTTGTTATCGAAGAAGGTCAGATAGTCGAAGAGGGCTGCCATGAGGAACTGCTGGCGAAAGGTGGGTTTTATTACCAGTTACACGCCAAGGATGAGATAGCCGAGAGCACGCCTTCAACGCCCAAACCTATAAAGGCTGGCGCTCAATTTGAGACAAGAAAATACAATATGCGAGGTGCTGGTTCCAGTTTTCTGGTTGATGCCTGGTACAACGATACTTTGTGGGTTAAAGCGTTTGCACCGCTATCTTATCTCTATAGGCTGCTCGCCTCGCTTCGTAGAAGCTGGCTGACAAAACGATCGGTTTGGAAATCGCCTGTACCGCTCATTATAGTCGGAAATATTTCGGTGGGAGGTACCGGTAAATCGCCTTTGGTTATTGGCATCGTACAATACCTTTTAGAGCTGGGTCTGAGGCCTGGCGTGGTAAGCCGAGGCTATGGCGCGAATTCTAACCATTACCCGGTCGAAGTGACTATGGCCTCTTCGGGTGCTGAAGTCGGTGATGAGCCTCTGATGATCTACAGGCGTACTGGAGTGCCCGTTGTTGTAGACCCGGACAGGGTTCGTGCGGTGAAAGAACTTATTAGTCATCATGAGTGCGATGTCGTAGTGAGTGATGATGGCTTGCAACATTATGCGCTGGGAAGAGCCATAGAGATCGTGGTGATCGATGGTGTGCGAGGCCTCGGTAATGGGCTCTGTCTGCCCGCTGGGCCTCTTAGGGAACCAGTGTCGCGTTTGGAAGAAGTTGACCTTGTTGTCATTAACGGTGAGCACAGCGTACCGCGATTGGGAAATGCTGCAAACTCTTCAATGATGCAATTGAAACCGGTCAGACTGGTGAATATGACCACCGGTGACGGGAAACCTGCTGATTCACTTGGCGGTAAAACTGTTCATGCTGTGGCCGGAATTAGTCATCCCGAGCGTTTTTTCAATACGCTTAACTCTCTTGGAATTGTGGTCATACCTCACGAGTTTCCTGACCATCATGCATTTACAATTGAAGATGTTAACTTCGATGACAATATTCCTGTAGTAATGACAGAAAAGGACGCGGTGAAACTCGACATATCCGGATTGCCAGAGGGCCTATACTGGTATCTGGAAGTCGAAGCCTGCTTTGATTTAGCGAAAATTGATGCCCTTCTGAATAAGGCAGGGATTGAAAAAATAAAACGTACTACCGGAGGCTGATATGCCTGTAGATAAAAAACTATTAGCGATTCTCGTTTGCCCGATTTGCAAGGGGAATTTGACCTATGAAAAGGTAAATGAAGAGCTTGTCTGTCACGCAGAGAAGCTTGCGTTTCCAATACAGGACGACATTCCGATTATGTTGGAATCAGAAGCCCGTCGATTGGAATCGGATGAAGTGTCATAGCTGGTTTTAACGTCATCATCCCGGCCCGGTATGAATCATCGAGGTTCCCGGGAAAGCCGCTGATAGATCTGGACGGCAAGTCCATGATTCGAAGGGTCTACGAACAGGCATCCAATAGTGATGCTGATACCATATACGTAGCAACGGATGATGAGCGGATTGTAGACGAAGTAGAGAGCTTTGGTGGCCTGATTGTTATGACCAGCCCGGATCATCCAACGGGCACCGACCGTATTTTCGAGGCGGCCAGCCTTATTGGATTGGGTGATGATGACATTGTTGTAAACGTTCAGGGTGATGAACCGCTCATCCCTCCCTCTGTGATCAATAAGGTGGCGGGGATGATTGATTCAAACGTTCAGATGTCGACCCTCTGTGAACTTATTATTGATCCAAAAGAAGTATTTGATCCCAATGTGGTTAAGGTCGTCTCGGACGCTAACGGCATTGCCCTGTATTTTTCACGCGCGCCCATTCCCTGGTCCCGGGATCACTTCGGATCTGGGTCGATACCGGATGGGATAAGCTGGTATCGCCATCTGGGGATCTATGCCTATACTGCAGCGATGCTGGCAAGATTTGTTACCTGGGATCCTGCGCCACTGGAAGAAGCCGAAAAGTTAGAGCAGCTCCGGGCCTTGTACAATGGTGAGAAAATAAAAATTGCCATCTCTCCCGATAAAATTCCTCCAGGAATCGACGTCCCGGGAGATGTTGAACGCACGCTTAGGGTCCTGAAGGAGGGCGCATGAGTTATTCGGTTATCGTGAAGGAAGATTGTGCAACTTGTCAGTTAGTAGTGCCTGTCATCAAACAATTGAAAGGAGATGACGAGCTAACGATATACAGCCAAGATAACGTTCAGTTCCCGTCTGGAGTCTCGGTGATCGACGATACGCAGCTCGAATACTCTTGGCATCGTCGAATTGAGACTGTACCGACGCTCATTAAGTTTGATGATAATGGTGAAGAGCTAGCAAGGGTAGTTGGTTGGGAAAAGAGCGAATGGCAGGCGCTGACAGGGAGACCGTTAGGGTTTGATTTACCGGACTTCCGTCCAGGTTGTGGATCAAAGAGCGTGGACCCCGGTATGCCAGAAAAGTTGGCCGCACGTTTTGACAGGGATAAGCTGCAATCCCGCGAATTAACCATATCGATGGAAGAAGATGATGTAGAGGCCTGCTACGACAGGGGCTGGTCCGATGGTTTGCCAGTGGTGCCGCCTACAGCGGAACGCGTTATGCGTATGCTGACGGGTACGAACAGGTTGCCAGATGAAGTCATCGGTGTTGTTCCTCCGGATCTTGTGCCATGCACGATCGAAAAAATTGCGATCAATGCGGTGCTGGCCGGATGTAAACCAGAATATCTGCCGGTTGTTATTGCATCGGTAGAGGCCGCCTTGCAGGACGAATTCTGCATGCACGGTCTGTTGGCGACGACTTATTTTTCAGGCCCCCTGGTGATCGTAAACGGACCCTTGAGCCGTGCTATCGGGATGAATTCGAAGGGCAACGCGCTTGGTCAGGGCAACAGGGCAAACGGTACTATTGGGCGGGCCCTGCAACTGGTTATTCGTAACATTGGCGGTGGTAAACCTAGGGGGGTAGATCGATCGGTGTTCGGAAACCCCGGGAAGTACACGTACTGTTTCGCAGAAGACGAGACAAACTCCTGCTGGGAATCGCTGGCTGTCGAGAAGGGATTTTCTGAAACAGCATCGACGGTCACGTTGTTTGCAGCCGATGGCATGCAAGGGATTGTCGACCAGAAATCACGTGACCCAGAATCGTTAAGCCGCAGTTTCGCAGCCGCGTTAAGAGTCGTGGGCCATCCTAAAATGATCATGGCAGCGGATGTAATACTGGTCGTTTCACCGGAACATGAGCGAATTTACCGACTGGCTGGCTGGACCAAACAGGATTTGAAAAATTGCCTGAATAGGCTTCTGACGATCGACGGATCTGAATTGATTGCCGGTGCTGGTGGTATCGCTGAGGGAATTCCAGAGAAGCTAGCGGGTAAAAAACTGCCTAAATTTAGGGAAGGTGGACTCAATATCGTCAGGGCTGGTGGCAGCGCGGGTATGTTTTCTGCCATTATCGCGGGATGGGGTGCCAGCGGCACTATTGGTAGCGTACCGGTGACCCGTGAAATAAAGTAAGAAAAGAGAGGAAAAACTATGACTATATTGATGGATCCAACCTCGGAGCGGGCGCCTGAAAACAGACAGCCATTGCCGAGGCCAGTAGATCTTGAAGGCAAGACGGTTGGTTTGCTGGATATTTCAAAGCCCAAGGGGAACATTTTTATCGACCGACTGGAAGATCTTCTTGTTCAAAAGGGCCTGACAACGAAACGCTATATCAAACCGACATTCACCAGAGTTGCACCGGTTGAGCTTAATCAACAGATCGCGGCGGAATGTGATGTTGTTATTGAATCGCTAGCGGACTGAGGTTCGTGCACGTCGTGCAGTTTGCATGACATTATGGATCTGGATAGCAGGGGAGTTCCTGGAGGATTCATCGCATCCACAGAATTTATTGAGGCGGCGAAAGCCCAGGCCGAATCGCTAGGGTTTGATCCTTATAAAGTATTCGTTGGTCATCCGATACAGGATAGAACTGATGCAGAAATGCAAACACTGGCAGAAGACGCCTTCGAAGATATTCTGGCCATGATTCTCGAGGAAAAGTAGTCATCGATGAAGTGGCAGGCGTACCTGCCGCTTCGAGGTTTCTATTCTCAACGTGAATCAATTTAGGCGTGTCGATTGAAGATCCACCAGAACATATCATTGGCTGACAAGAACACGTTAAGCGTTGACGCCCGGGCCGAGTGGTATTGTGAAGCCTTTACCGTGGACGCGCTGCTTGAGGCTGCAGAGTTCGCGATAACCCATAAGCTAGATGTCATTTCGCTTGGCGAGGGCAGCAATATCGTTCTCGCGGGCAATCTGCCCGGACTGGTCATCAAGAACCGAGTCCCCGGAGTGACCTATGATGCCGAAGTCGTGCATGCCGCAAGTGGCGAAAATTGGCACAGCCTGGTTCGCTCGACGGTCAGTTCCGGGTTGTTTGGCCTGGAGAATCTTGCCTTGATCCCGGGTACAGTCGGCGCTGCACCGGTCCAGAATATTGGCGCTTACGGCGTCGAACTGAGTGATAGATTCATTTCACTCAAAGCCATACATCTTCCTACTCTGGAACAGAAAACCTTTGGTAAGGCAGAGTGTGAGTTCGCTTACAGGGACAGTCTGTTCAAAAGAAATGATGAATGGCTTATCACTGAGGTCAGTCTGGCGCTCTCAAAGATCAGTGAATGTGTTACCACTTACCCCGGTATTGTTTCTTACCTGAAGGAACACAGGCTCGACATTTCAGGAGAATCCATTGCCGAAGCGGTCTCGTATATCCGAGCGGAAAAATTGCCGGACCCTTCACGGGTTCCGAATGTGGGTAGTTTTTTTAAAAATCCGGTGTTGGAAGCTGAGCGGGCCGAAGCCGTCGCCAAAGCATTTCCTGACCTCGTGCAATTTGAGGTGGCAGGTGGGAAAAAACTGTCGGCCGCGTGGCTCATTGATCAGGTGGGATTAAAAGGCTACCGAGTAGGCCGGTTTGTAGTATCAGACAAACACGCACTGGTCATCATTAACGAAGGGGGCGGTACGCAGCTGGAATTGTTTGAACTGGTTGGTGTTGTCAAACAGAAGGTGAAGCACACCTTCGGGATAGATCTGGAGATTGAACCCAGAATCTATCCCGACGGTTTTGAGATATCCTAATGATCTACTTGATCTGGTTAGCCTTCATCGCTGGGCTGGTTAGCACTCCTTGGATCGTTGGCGATACGACCAACAAGACTGGGGTGTGATTCTGCCACTGTCCGAGAACTTGCCAACGGACTTGGCGCGGCACTTTTAGCAACCCCAGGCTGTAAAACCGTCGACTGACGCTGTTTAGCCGGGTTATCCCTTGGGTCATTTCCGCTTCGTCCAAGACTAGCAGGATGCGCAGTCGCCTCAGCGATAACTGGTGCTGGTGGTTCTTGCCTCTTCAGTGAACTATCCTGTTGTTCGGTATCACCTGCGGCGACAACCGCCTTGACCGGTGCCTCCTGTGTCGCTACTGCTGGTTCTTGATGTGTTTGCTCGACTGCAGGTTCCATTGCCGCGACGGGGGCCGCTACAACTTGCTCAGCTGCCACAGCTTGATCAGGTGCCACAGCTTGATTAGGTGCTACAGCTTGATTAGGTGCTACAGCTTGATTAGGTGTTACAGCCTGATCAGAGACTTCCTGTACGGTTGTCGCGGTGACTTCTTCCTCGCGAACTCGTTTGCCCCGGTTAGATCGTTCCCGATTACCGCGGTTTCGCTTGTCACGCCCTTCACCATTTGCAGCTTGATCGTTCTGATCGTTCTGATCGTTCTGATCATTTTGGTTTTTGCGTTCATTGCGCGGATTGTTAGGACGTTTTCTTTCCTGATCTGTCTTGCGATCGCTTGTCTCATCCCTTGCAGGTCGCTTGTTCTCATTTTGCTTGTTGTCGCGAGGTTTACGACCTTCTTCAGAACGACGATTGTCCTGTCGATTGTCCTGCTTTTTGTTTTGCCGATTATCCTGACGGTTTCGGTCGTTGTTAGGACGTCGATTCTGGTTACCCTGACCATCCCGGTTATTCTGTGATCGATTGCGACCGCCCTGACGTTTTGGGTCAGCACGCTTGGGTTCAGCTTTTTTCGGGCCACCAAACAGCTTGCCCAGAAGCTTCGAAATAAAACCTTCGCCTTTCTGTGGGCGTTTTGCTGCTGGTTTTGGCTTAGCCTTTGCTTCCGCACTGTTATTTGCTTTCTCAGAGGCTGGTCGTGGGGCAGGTGGTGCAACAGTCTGTACCGCCGCCCGCTCTACTGCGACGGGTTTAGCGGCAGTAACCACAAGTTCCTCGAGTTCTTCAGAGCTGGTGATGTCATAGGAAGCTGCTGTTTCTTCTGTTGCATCCTGTGTCCTGATTCTTTCCACTCGGTAGTGCGGCGTATCCATCTGTGGGTCCGGGACAACTACTACCCTGACTTTACTGCGTTCTTCAATTTCGGAAAGTGCATTTCGTTTCTCATTAAGTATGAAGGATGAAACGCTAATAGGCAGGAACGCTCTGATTTCTGAGCTGGATTCCTTCAGTGATTCTTCTTCGATCATCCTGATGACAGCTAGCGCGGATGACTCTACGTCTCTGATTGTTCCAAGACCACTACATCTTGGGCAGACCACACCACTGGTTTCCCCAAGTGAAGGTCTGAGCCTCTGCCTGGACATTTCCAATAGGCCAAATCGTGAAATCTTGCCAACCTGTACTCGTGCCCGGTCCACCTGCAGCGAGTCGCGCATTCTGTTTTCTACTGCGCGCTGATTTTTCGAAGCGGTCATGTCGATAAAATCGATCACTACCAGGCCACCAATATCACGTAACCGAAGTTGTCTGCAGATTTCTTCTGCAGCCTCTAGATTCGTGTTGAGTGCAGTCTCTTCGATGTCTGCGCCACGAGTGGCTCGAGCCGAGTTGATGTCGATTGATACCAGGGCTTCGGTAGGATCGATAACCAATGCACCGCCGGAAGGCAGTCGTACTTCGCGATTGAAGGCTGATTCAATCTGACCTTCAATCTGGTATCGATTAAATAACGGGACGTCACTTTCATAGAGCTTCAGCCGTGATTTGAACTGAGGCATTACCTGGTCTACAAATTGGTTGGCCTGTTCGAATGACTCCGGCGTGTCCAGTAAAATTTCGGCAACGTCGTCCCTGAGATAATCTCGGATCGCACGAATGATAACGTCGCTTTCCTGGTAGATAAGGAAGGGGGAAGATCGCTCGGCGGCAGCCTTGGTGATGGCCTCGTAGAGTTGAACCAGGTAATTAAGGTCCCACTGTAGTTCTTCAACACTTCGGTCAATACCAGCAGTTCGAACAATAACACCCATGTTTTTCGGTATATCCAATTGCGACATGGATTCCTTTAGCTGATCTCTTTCCTCTCCTTCAATTCTTCGAGAGATTCCACCAGCTCTGGGATTGTTGGGCATTAACACCATGTACCGGCCGGCAAGTGATAATTGGGTGGTTAGAGCAGCGCCTTTATTACCACGCTCTTCTTTGTCCACCTGAACAATGATTTCCTGGCCTTCTTTAACGACTTCTGCGATGTTGACACGACCACGGATTTCGTTCGGTGGTATCCTGAAATACTCGCGGGAAATTTCTTTTAGAGGCAGGAAGCCATGCCTGTTACCACCGTATTCTACGAAGGCGGCTTCTAGGCTGGGTTCGACCCGGGTGATTTTGGCCTTATAGATGTTGGACTTTTTTTGTTCTCGGACCCGGCTTTCGATGTCTAGGTCGTAGAGTTTTTGCCCATCTACAAGAGCTACTCGCAACTCCTCACTATGAGTTGCGTTAATTAACATTCGTTTCATTACGATTCACACTATTTCAGGCGCCTTGGGCGCGGCAGGTGAACCGCCAAATCATTTTTATTGTCAGTGCTGCGGCCAGGGCCGCTCTTACAAATAGACTCCGTTGGTCCCAGTTAAGGGTCCCAGGATTCTGGTATTTTTACAGTTCTCTACTTTAGACCCGGTGTTGTGGGGTCAACAAAAATTAAAAATTGATGAAAGTTCTAAACTGATCAAATTAACCGATTTGACGCTGCACTTTCCGCACTTCGACGCGGTTATTGCTTGCCTAGCTACTTAATTGAAGCTAGACCCCAAATATTTATTTCTCAAATTTCTATCACTTTTAAAAAGCGTTGTACAAAAACCTGAGGGTAAAAGCGTTTCATCGTGGACCTGTCTTTGTGGGTTCACTCTATTGACGATAACGCTATAAAAAATGACGGTGTTATTCAAAAGGTGTATAAACCCGTCTGTCGCCTATCATAGCAATAAATAGCAATGTTTCAAATTATGCTTTTTGTGCCCTGTAAACCACTGTAATACAGCCTGAATTCGCCGATGACGACGTCCAGTAAAGTTCAAATACATGAAATCGATGCAGATAGTGCAGGTCAGCGACTGGACAATTACCTGATCAAGACACTCAAAGGACTACCCAAGTCCCGAATCTATCGGATTATCCGCAAGGGAGAGGTCCGGATTAACAGCAAACGCTGTAAACCAGAGGTCAAACTCGTTGCAGGTGACCTGGTTCGAATTCCACCAATTCAACACTTGCCTGCCAGATCTACCGCCGTTGGCCATTTTAATGACGTTGAGAGCCTGATGGTCTACGAAGATGACCATCTGCTTATCATCAACAAACCGGCTGGTATGGCGGTTCATGGGGGCAGTGGGGTCAGTGTGGGTGTCATTGAATCGCTGCGCCATGCCAGGCCTGAAGGCAACCGTCTTGAACTGGTGCATCGCCTGGACCGGGGCACTTCCGGGTGCCTGATGGTCTCGAAACGACGCAGTTATTTGAGATTATTGCAGGACGCGTTGCGTAAACCGGGACAGATCAGGAAACACTATCTGGCTGTGGTACATGGCAGGTGGTCAAGGAAGATGGTCCAAATAGATCAGCCTTTGCTGACGAGTTCTATCGCTGGAAAAGAACGCGTCACTCGCGTGAATGGCCAGGGTAAGTACGCGGTGACCGATTTTGCATTACTCGAGGCCAATGATGAAGTGTCTATAGTCAGGGCCTCGCCCAGAACGGGTCGTACTCACCAGATAAGGGTGCACGCGCGATGGGCAAGACATCCATTGGTCGGTGACACGAGGTATGGGGACCAGACCCTGGACCAAACCTCAGGGATAGAAGGGCGACTTATGTTACATGCAGCGGAACTACAGATTCCAGCACTTGGAGATAGACCTGCCATCCATGCAAAGGCGCCAATGGATGAGGACTTCCTACTTAAAGTTAAAACTAGCTTTTCAACTAGATCTTATTATATTCAGTGATTTAAAATCATTTTCTAAAGTCAAATATACTATAAGAAAATGACTGGAGTGCTTCAGATAACAGCATGAGCGGCAGCCCATAGAGCGAATTTATATCCCGCCCCCGCGCGTCGCAGAGCAAACTGACGCCAGCTTGCTCGACCTTGATAGAGCCGGCGCAATCGAGGGGCTGGTCTAGTTGGATATAGGTGTCGATTTCATTACTCGACAATGTTCTGAAGCGGCATTCATAGTCTTCCACAGCGCTAAATGTTTGCCCGTTACTGGCAATGAGCGCTAGAGATGTACTGAACGTGACCCAGCATCCACTAAAAGCGGTGAGCTGAAGCGCAGCCTGCTCAGCGGTTCCTGGCTTACCGTAAAGTGTGTGCTCAAGATGGCACACCTGGTCGGAACCGATACATATCCAGTGTTCTTCATTTTGTAGTTGATCGGCGACCGACTGGGCTTTTGAGACACCTAATCGCGATGCCAGCGAACTGGGGTTCTCGCCCGGGTTCGGGCTTTCATCGGTGTCGGGTTGCATCTGGGTAAATGTGACGCCCAGGCTCGCAAGAAGCTTTTTTCGATAGGAGGAAGTAGATCCCAGAATCAGACGTGGAATGACCATATCCTGCTCGATTTCCGTTATTTTTTCAAATGGCATAGGCCACTCCCTAAATATCAAACCTGTAGATCGCAGCGGATTAGCTGCTATGCGGCTTGCGGAACGCCGACCAGATCCCATTCCATCAGCAAGCAAGCAACCTTCAGACGCGCCGATAATCCTACAGATTACCAGAACGAATGGCATCATCACTCGCTTGAGGAAGCCGCATGTGCGCGCTTATTGGGAATATCCGCTTCTAAACACTCATTTAAGAAAGCTAGTCTGAAGACGGAGTACCGCTGACGCTTCTTCCACAAGATCATCCATAATGACTTGCACGGTTCTTACTTCGTCAAAATAGCCAATGCTTTGCCCCGCCCCAGAGTGAATCAACGGTTCAATATCATGTTCTTCAATGGCGCCTAGTAAATCGCCGACCAGCACATCCTGATAAGGCATCTTCAATGGTTTGGGGGCATCTTCTGATTCCCATTCCTGACTCCAACCAGATCTAACTTGCCTGAATGTTTTACCAGACTCCGATCGGGTAATAACAGTATCCGCACTTCCTGCAGCTTTAAGTTTTTCTGTATTGACAGGATGCATATGCTCCTGATGCTCTTCTGATAGCAGCCACGCGGTCCCTATCCAAACCCCCGCTGCGCCCATGGCTAGCCCCGCAGCTACGTGTCTACCAGTTGCCACGCCACCTGCGACTAGTACCGGAACATCTCCCGCGGCGTCAACAATCTGCGGCACCAGAGAATAAGTACCGATGGGACCAGTGTGGGCACCGGCGTCATAACCCTGTGCGACAAGCATATCAACGCCCGCTGCCACAGCTCGTTGAACGTGATGCGGACTACCGATCAATGCGAGTGTTGTTTTTCCGAGTGCTTTCGCCCGTCTTAGCACCTCTGGCGGCGCGCCAATACCGCAAGCGAACATATTGACCGAAGATTCCAGCACCGCTTGAATTTGCGCCTCCTCAATCTCTGAAGAGCGAATAAAGCGGGTGCGCATGCCTGGACCTGAAGCCGGAGGAACCTGATACTTTTCGATCAGTCCAGAGACGAAGTTTTTATGTTCCTCTGATATTTCGGCTTCGATTGCCTCTCTGGAATTGTGTTCTGGCATTCCCGGCGGCAATACAAGGTCAACGCCAAAAGGTTTGTCACCGACCAGGGTTCGGATCAAAGCAAGCTCCTCCCGGATCTCGTCTGGGAAACGCCTGGTAGCTCCGTAGACACCATAGCCACCGGCATTGGTGATAGCCGCGACCGTTGCAATGTCGTGGGCAAATCCAAAGATTGGATAGTCGATGCCCAGCTGTTCACACAGGGGCGTCCATACTTTTTGCATGCGCTGAACTCCAGAGGGTTAAGCTGCCAATACTAACAGCGAATATGGTTCTGCGGGTTCAGAGGAAGATCTCGATAAGATTACCCACGTGATTGTAAAACCAGTTTCTAGATATCTGGACCGAACCGGTTACCTGTATCGGGATGCTGAGTCCGATTATCTGGGTCTGGTGCCTGAGGAGGACGATGCCATACACGGCACTATCAGCGCATCGAGCGAAACGTTGGACCCTCGGTTCGTACTTATCGGTTGGCTTTTGGTCTGAACGCCCCTAGGAAAGCTCTGACACTGCGGGCTGTTTCAGCCGGTGAAAATCAAACTAAGCCCGGTGAAAGGATCAGCAAACAAGCAGGTTTTTCGCCGCATGCGGGGGTGGCCGGTAAGTCCTGTGGGTGCTGTGAGCTTTAACAATCACCACAAACGTAAAGTTGGCACCATAGAATCAATGGCTTACGAGCTTTTGATGGTGTCAGTTGCCGAAATGCCTATTCTGAAAAACTTCAATTTCCATGCATAGTTGCACCACATTCGGCATTGTAATGCCAAAAACGTGAGGGTAAGATGCGCGCGATATGTCGACAGGGCCCATTCCAGAGCGGGTTGACCATCGTAAGCTAGCTAATCAGGCCGGGCTTATAGAGGGTACGCTACCCATCCAGTGTTTTCACCGATTCGGTGAAATGCTTGTTGTGAGTGAAGGCGATGTCTACCTTCGGCTCGAGTTCAGTAAGGGAGATTTCGGCAGTACAAGAGTTAATGGATCAGCGGCCACAGAGGTGTGTCTAATATGCCAGAATTGCATGCAGCAGTTCAGGCGACAAGTCAGTTGCGATGTTGCATTGCAAGTCGTATCTGACGAATCCAAGCTGGAACGTCTGTCTGAAGCCGACGATGCTATCGTCGAGCCAGACAAGGTAATATCGGTTGCGGAACTGGTTGAGGATGAATTGATATTGGCTATGCCAATGATTCCCCGGCACGAAGAGGGCCAATGTCTTGAGACAGATTACGAGCAGCAAGAGATAGTCCTGCAAGAAGTACAGGAAGTACCGGAAGTACAAGAAACACAAACTACCTATCGACCTTTCGCTGATTTAGCGAAAACGATAGACAAACAGAACACATAATAGGTAGAGAACTGACATGGCTGTTCAAAAAAGTAAAGTTACCCGATCCCGTAGAGGGCAACGCAGGTCTCATGATTCTCTGACTGGACCAACTCTGTCTGAAGATTCAACAACAGGGGAAACGCATCGTCGTCACCATGTGACTGCGGATGGCTTCTATCGCGGCAAAAAAGTCGTACACAAAAACGACGATTAGGCCGATTGGCACCGTTTGTGATTTGCATGGTGCCTACACCCTATGACTAAATTAGCATTTGTTTTTCCAGGCCAGGGCTCCCAGGTAGTTGGTATGCTGGAGGATGCACGCGAAGCATGTGCAGACCTGTTTGCTGAGGCGTCTTCAGTTCTTGGCTATGATCTATGGGATCTGGTTGAAAATGGTCCTGAAGACCAGTTAAACCAAACCGAATATACGCAGCCCGCATTACTGACCGCTTCAATAGCCTTATTTCGTCTTGCGCAGGTCCGGGGACTTCCCTCGCCAGATGTTGTGGCCGGCCACAGTCTCGGTGAATACTCTGCGCTTGTTGCGGCCGACGTACTGCAATTTTCAGATGCGGTAATGTTGGTCCAGAAAAGAGGCCAGTTCATGCAAACCGCAGTACCTCTGGGCGAAGGTGGTATGGCAGCGGTGCTTGGACTTGATGATGAGCAGGTCAGGGAGGTTTGCAGCGCCGCAGCCCAGGGAGAGGTCGTTCAGGCTGTTAATTATAATTCTCCTGGTCAGGTTGTAATAGCAGGAAACAATGCCGCCATCGAGCGGGCGATTGAGGGTTGTAAGGAAGCTGGTGCGCGACGCGCAATAGCGCTCTCAGCCAGCGCGCCATTTCATAGCGAGCTGATGAAACCCGCTGCTGAAGAGCTGGCCGGTGTGTTGAACGAAGTCAACTTCGCAAAACCCACGAGAACTGTTGTACAGAATATCGATGCAGCAGTACATGATGATCCTGAAGAGATCAGGGCGAACCTGGTCAAACAAATGTATGGCGCGGTTCTCTGGACTGACACCGTTCTTATGATGAAGCATATCGGTGTAGCAACACTGGTTGAATGTGGTCCAGGTAAAGTGCTGACAGGCCTGAGCAAGCGAATCGATAAATCTATCACTAGTCACAGTATGAATTCTGCGGCATCCATGGCGACAGTTTCAGAGGCGCTCGTTAATGAGTGAGCAGAAAGTTGCATTGGTAACCGGGGCCAGCAGGGGAATTGGTAAAGCAATTGCTGCCCGTCTGGTTGAAGATGGTTTTCTTGTGTTGGGTACAGCAACCACAGAAGATGGTGCCAGATCAATTTTCGAGGCTCTTGGTGATAATGGAGTAGGTTATGTCCTGAATCTTATGGATCGAGACTCTATTGAGCTGCTGTTTCAAACGATAAAAGAAGCGCATGATGCCCCTTTGGTATTGGTGAATAACGCGGGAATCACTAGGGATAACCTCGCGCTGCGAATGAAAGATGACGAGTGGGACGACGTTATTGGCACTAATTTGTCAGCGTTGTTTAAGGTAACCAAACACTGTCTCAGAGGTATGACCAAGGCGCGCTGGGGAAGGGTTATCAACCTGACATCCGTTGTCGGCGCCATCGGTAATCCGGGACAAAGCAATTATGCTGCTGCCAAGGCCGGGATAGTTGGCTATAGCAAATCCCTGGCAGCAGAGTTGGGTTCTCGTGGAATTACCGTGAATTGTATTGCGCCAGGTCTTATTGGCACGGATATGACAAGCGAACTTAGCGATGATCAGCGAAATACGATGCTTGGGCGCATTCCGCTCGGCAGGCTCGGCGAGGTAGCTGAAGTAGCAGCTTTGGCTGGTTTCCTGGCAGGAGAGGCGGCTGGCTACATCACAGGAGAGACAGTCCATATTAACGGCGGCATGTATATGAGCTAGCCAAAAGCTTTAATCACGGCTCCTGTTATGGGGGTAGCCGGGTAAACAACTTGAAGAACCATCTGGTATTTTATTAAACTAGCGCAGCTTGACTGCCACTATGTAGGAGTAATTCTAAACATGAGCACCATCGTAGAGCGAGTGACCAAACTGGTATGTGAACAACTTGGTGTAAAGGAAGAGGAGGTAACTTCGGAAGCGTCCTTCGTTGAAGACCTGGGTGCGGATTCTCTTGACACAGTCGAGCTAGTCATGGCGCTGGAAGAAGAATTCGAAACTGAAATTCCAGACGAAGAAGCTGAAAAAATTACCACCGTCAAAGAGGCCATCGATTATATCGAAGCCCATAAGTAGTTATTGAAGTTCTAGACGAAGCCGCGATCATCACAAGTGATCGCGGCTTTTTAGATTATTCCAATACTGTTTCGCTATTTGATCTAATTAAGGGGGACCCGCGTGTCTAAACGAAGAGTCGTTGTGACCGGCATGGGGATGCTTACGCCGTTAGGTGTTGATCTTGAATCTTCTTGGCAGGGGCTAACCGCTGGAAAGAGCGGCGTTGCACCAATCCAAAGTTTTGATACCACCGATTACTCGGTTCGTTTTGGCGGTCATGTGCCTGAATTCGATATTTCTGAGTACCTGCCGCCAAAAGAAGCCCGGCGAATGGATGGTTTTATGCAGTTTGGCCTGGTCGCTGGTATTCAAGCTATGCGAGATTCAGGTCTGGAAGTCACTGACGAAAACAGAGACAGAATAGGGGTCGCGGTCGGTTCAGGCATCGGCGGTATTGTTACCATCGAGACCTGTCACGATGTGGTTAATAACCGCGGGCCCGCTAAGGTATCCCCATTTTTTGTACCCTCGTGCATTATCAATATGATCGCAGGTCACTTATCGATTATGTACGGTCTACAGGGCCCAAATATTGCAATCACTACAGCCTGCACAACAGGCACACATAATATTGGTTTCGGGGCTCGACTCATCGCGGCAGGTGATGCCGATGCGATGGTGGTTGGTGGAGCGGAGAAATCGACGTCGCCAACTACGATGGCTGGTTTCGCCGCCATGCGAGCCTTATCGACACGTAATGAGGAACCTGAGCGCGCCAGTCGTCCCTGGGACAGGGACAGGGATGGGTTTGTGTTAAGTGATGCTTCTGCAGTGCTTGTGTTGGAAGAATATGAACAAGCGAAAACTCGAGGAGCCAGGATCTATTGTGAACTGGCAGGTTTCGGCATGAGCGCGGATGCCTCGCATATAACCTCTCCATCTGAAAATGGGCAGGGCGCTGCTCGATCAATGCAAAATGCGCTCAACGATGCCGAAATGCCGGCCAATGAGATTAGCTATATCAACGCTCACGGCACGTCAACTCTGCTGGGTGATATTGCAGAAACCATGGCGATCAAGACGATCATGGGTAGCGATGCCGATAAAGTCGCGGTCAGCTCAACTAAATCCATGATTGGTCATGCGCTGGGTGCAGCAGGTTCGGTCGAGGCCGTTATTTGTGTTCTTGCACTTCGCGACCAGGTCGCACCACCTACCATTAATCTGGATAATCCGGACGAAGGGTGTGATCTCGATTACGTACCGCACCGGGCGAAGGAGATGCCAATGAGGGCGTCTTTATCGAATTCATTTGGGTTTGGCGGTACCAACGGAACCCTGATATTTAAGCAACTGGATTGAAACACGGCAATGGCTGCTAATTTATTCAAGCTAGCGCTGGCAGCTGCGCTGTCGCTGCTGATCCTGTGCAGCCTGGTTGCGGTATATGTCCTCGATCAGCTTTCAGTACCCGTTTCCAAGGACAGTGTCTTCACCATCGAACCCGGCAGTAATCTGTCTGCCATTACAAAACGCCTCACCAGAGATGAACTGCTACCGGTTAACAGCATCGCATTTAAGGCGTTTGCCTTACTGACTCGTGATGCGGGTTCAATCCAGGCAGGCCAATACCAACTGAAAGCAGGAATGCCTAGTCAGGATGTCCTGGCGCTTTTTCGCTCAGGGAAAGTAATCCGGTATCGCATTACTTTCCCTGAGGGGTTGCGCGTGAAGGAATGGCTGGCGAGAATTCAGGATGCCCCTTACCTTGATGCGAAAACGACTGGAATGACCAGAGAGGAACTGAGCCAGTCACTGGGGTTAACAGCAGAACTCGAGGGTTCCCTGTTCCCGGATACGTACCAGTACATCCTGGGCGACTCAGACCTGGATATTCTCAAATTAGCCGTTCGAAAAATGAAAGAAGTACTGGGTGACGAATGGAGTGGCCGAGCGATGACGGTGATTTCAACTCCTTTTGATGCGTTGATCCTCGCATCTATGATAGAAAAAGAGACAGGATATGGTCCTGACCGGGAGAAGATCGCTTCAGTGTTTCATAACCGACTCGACATAGGTATGAAGCTTCAATCAGATCCAACGGTAATCTTTGGTCTGGGCGCTGATTTTGACGGAGACCTTAAAAGATCTCACTTGAAGTCCGATACCCCCTACAATACTTATACAAGAACGGGTTTACCTCCGGGGCCGATTTGTTCCCCCGGGCGCGCGTCAATCAATGCTGCACTTGGCGGCTCAAGTCATCCATACTTCTATTTTGTCGCGATGGGTGACGGGAAAAGCCAGTTTTCAGTCAGCCTCGAAGAACACAATAAGGCCGTCAATCGGTACCAGAAAAAGCGAAAACAATGACCACAGGAAAGTTCATCACACTTGAAGGCGTTGAAGGTGTTGGGAAATCGACCAACCTGGCGCTGATTTCAGAGTTTGTGAAATCAGGGGGATACGATGTGCTCGTCACGCGGGAGCCAGGAGGGACAACGCTGGGAGAAAGGGTTCGGGAAATTCTGCTTGATAAAGATGAACACGGGATGACGCCAATGGCTGAATTACTTCTAATGTTTGCCGCGAGGGCACAGCATGTTGAAGAAGTGATAAAACCTGCTTTGGCCCGAGGTACTTGGGTTGTTTCTGACCGTTTTACGGATTCCTCGTATGCCTATCAGGGCGGAGGGAGGCAACTGGGTAGCGACGCCGTGGCTGCACTTGAACATCAAGTACTCGGAGGCTTCAGGCCTGATCTCGTCGTTATTCTTGATCTCGATGTGCAGGCTGGCCTGGAAAGGGCAAGCAAAGTGTCTGAAGCAGACAGATTTGAATCAGAGGAGAGGGAGTTTTTTGAGCGAGTAAGGGCGGCGTTTGTCAGTCGTTCCAGTGAACCTGGGTATCACCTGGTCGATGCTGCCCGTCCCCTCATCGATGTGCAGGCAGACATTGCCACTATCATAAAAGAACTATTCGAATGATCACCTTGCTGCCTTGGCAGGCTTCGTCATGGCAGCGAGTCTGTACCCAGATAGCCGATGGAAAAATGCCACATGGGATTCTGCTCGCTGGGCCATCTGACTCAGGGAAGGCTAACTTTGCCGCTGGTTTAGGTGCTTACTTGCTATGTCGCGGGCTCGACAAACCGTGCGGTGAATGTCGCCAATGTAATCTCGTTGCGGCGGGTACGCACCCCGACCTCCTGGAAGTAACACTTGAAGACGCTAAGCAGATTCGTATTGAACAGATTAGGGAGCTCATTCACTGGGCGACCCAGACTTCTCAACAAGGTGGCTACAAGGTTTGTACCATCAACCCTGCGGATAAGCTAAATATCCAGTCTGCAAATGCGCTCTTAAAAGTTCTGGAAGAACCGCCACCCAAGACACTGATATGCCTGGTATCGGATCAACCTACACGTTTACTGCCGACCTTGCGAAGTCGCTGTCAGCGGATTGACCTGGGCTCACCTTCCCAACAGGAAGCCGTCGTATGGCTGCAGGGTCAAATGGATTCCTCTGTTGATGTTGAATTGCTATTGGGCATCGCCGGCGGTATGCCGCTCCGAGTGTTGAACTCTATTAATGAGGATTACCTCAAGCTAAGGCAGGAACTGGCGTCACACCTGGTCCCATTATCTGAGGGGGTCAGGTCTCCGATTCAGGTGGCTGCATTGATGGCCAAAGAAGATGTTGGGCGTGTTCTTGAACTGCTCTATCAACTTGTTTCAGACTCGATCGCTTTCACGTTGTCTGGTGGCAAGGTGATTAAAAACAGAGATTTACGCGAAACCATCGAGCGATACAGCAACCTGACATCTGTCGCGGACAGGTACAAATTACTGGATCACATCAGCGAGGCGCAGGGCCAGCTTAACGGAACTTCCAATCCAAATGGCCAGATGCTGCTGGAAGGGGTGTTTGTCAAAGCTGGTTAAGTCGTTGCGAACCACTATTTAGTTCTGGTGATCTATGGTTATGATTCGCGGCTTGAAGATTAGAAACTCATAGGGCATGATCTCGAACATCACATTCCTGGTAAGTAGTTATGGCGAAGCTAGCCCGGGGCGGCGGCAAGAAAACAATGATCGCCCTGACGATCAGGGACAAGGTCGTGCTACATAATTATTACATGCCTTTTATCAAAAATGGTGGCATGTTCATTGCAAACCGAACCGAATACAATCTGGAAGACGATGTCTTTATCCTACTAAGCCTGATGGACGAATCCGAGAAGATTCCGGTAGCAGGCAAAGTCGTTTGGATAGCCAAGAGTGGGGTCAAGAGCCCGCACATTCCGGGTGTAGGGATTCAGTTCAGCGACCCTGATAATATTGCGAAAGATAAGATAGAAACCTACCTGGCGGGTAGCCTCAACTCAGTGAATGCAACAGCTACTATGTAGCTGTTTTTTGTAGCTCTTTTGCTTGGCTTTTTTTTGTTTGGCTTTTTTTTGTTTGGCAAGGGCTGCAGATTAGACTGCTAAACCGCTTAACCAAAAAATGGCGCTATTCAAGTGGCCGGATCATTCCTGTAGGTGAACCAGGTCATTTCAACCTGATGGTGAATTCTTGCAAGATCCAGCTGAACCTCATCAATAAACCAATGCAATTCACCGCTGGAAAATAAGTCGATCACATTTGAGTTTTTGATTCTTCGTTGTGCAAGATTAGTTGCTCGTTGTGGTTCGTCCGATAGTGGTAACTGTTCACAACATTCGGATACCTCGTCCAGGCAAAAGTCGACAGACCTTGGGAAGTGTTCATCCCGCAACAGGAAGTCTGCGACATCCTCTCCATTCACATGATCATCAACGTGCTGTCGATACATCTGGTAACCGGAGACTGACATTAGAAGGCTTGTCCAAAGTAACCGTTCATAATCTGCAAGCTCGGTATGCTTTGGATCATTTAGATTGTAACAACCGATATCGAGTATACGTGTTGTCATATCTGCGCGCTCAAGCTTACGACCCAGTTTCATGAAGTTGAATGCCTGGGTTACGCTCATGCAACCTGTCAAATACCCTGTGAACTCATGACAGCGACCGATGACTTCACCGAGAAACGCATCCCGTCCTTCGCGTTTGAGTGGTTTTTTAAGGTTGTTTTCTACGAAGTGGTGGAGTTTATTGATTTTTTCCCACGCTTCCCTGGGCATGATTTCACGGCTTGTCCGAGCGTTTTCCCTGGCATTCTTCAGTGCGGTTCTGATAGACGATGTCTCACCCTGGGTCAGAAACTTGACGACGTTCTGTTCATTCTCCAGTTGGTAAGTCTCGTGGAAGTTATCCTTGTCACCGGTAATGTCGATCAGGCTGGCCCAGACATGCTTTGAGTTAGGCAAGTCCAGTGCGAGGTTCGTATTAACTCTTAACAGAAGCGCGGTACTTTCCACGCGCTCCATATATCGGCCTATCCAGAACATCCTTTCTGCAACACGAGACAACATTAGCGAGTTCTCCCTGGCAGGTCGATTATCCAGGTGTCCTTACTGCCACCGCCTTGCGAGGAATTCACAATCAGCGATCCTTTTACCAGCGCTACGCGTGTTAGTCCTCCGGCAGTCACAAAGCTCCGGTCGCTCTGCAGGATGAAAGGCCTGAGGTCTACATGCCGCGGTTCGATAGAGTTACCCGACAGCGTTGGCACAGTAGAGAGATTAATAATCGGCTGAGCGATGAAGTTTCTCGGGTTTGATTTGATCTGTCGGCGCATCTCTGACGTTCGGCGTTTGGTCTCTGTTGGGCCAATGTACATGCCATATCCGCCAGATTCATCAGCAGGCTTAACCACAAGGTTTTCCATGTTTTCCAGCACGTGTTTCATTTGTTGCTTGTCAGAACACATGTAGCTGGGCACGTTAGGCAGGATGGGATCTTCGTCGAGGTAGTACTTAACCATTGCGGGTACATAGGTATAGACCACTTTGTCATCCGCAACACCTGCTCCTGGTGCGTTGGCAAGGGCGACGTTACCTTTTCTCCACGCGCGCATCAGTCCTTTTACGCCGAGAATTGAGTCTTTGTGGAAGACTTCCGGGTCGAGAAATAAATCATCAACTCGCCGGTAGATGACATCGACGCGACTGAGTCCCTCAACGGTTTTCATATAAACACAATCGTCGTCGCCAACCACCAGGTCCCGGCCCTCCACCAGTTCAGCCCCCATGCGTTGGGCAAGGAAGGAATGCTCGAAATAGGCAGAGTTGAAGATGCCTGGAGTCAGTACGACCACCTCTGGCAAATCTTTGGGCCGCGGTGAAATAGAGCTCAAGGTATCCAGTAACTGGGCCGGGTAGTTGTCCATGGGTAGAATCGAGTATTTTTCAAATAGCTCTGGAAGAACCTTTTTGGAGATATTCCTGTTTTCAAGCATGTAGGAAACCCCCGAAGGAACTCGCAGGTTGTCTTCAAGCACATAAACTGTGCCGTCGCTATCCCTGATGATGTCCGAGCCACAAACATGAGCCCAGACACCATGTGCCGGTTTCATTCCCTCACAAATTGCCCGATAATTTCTTGAGGTTTTGAGAAGTTCTTCAGGTACCACTTTATCTTTAAGGATCTTACGGTCGTTATAGACGTCATCAATAAAGGCATTAAGTGCACGAAGACGCTGAACGAGTCCCTTTTCTATGTGATCCCATTCTTTCCGCATTATTGTTCTTGGGATGATATCGAATGGCCATTCCCGATCAATGTTCTGGCCTTCAGAGTAGACGGTGAAACTTATACCAAGAGACCTGATTGTAAGCTCGGCGTCATGCCGGAGGGCATTTAGTTCGGCTGGCGTTTTCGATTTGAGGAATTTACTGAGTTCGCCCAGCCCTGATCGAGCCTTTCCCGACGAGAACAGTTCATCATAGGTTTTATTATTGCCATAGCCGCGTATCTGCATCAGGTATGGGTGCTCATTACTTGAATTCTTCTTCCATGATTCTGTAATGGGTTTCGATCATTCCAAGTTTTTTGTAGGTCTGTTGTGCTGTTGTGTTGTCTTTTTCGACATATAGTCTGATACCACACACGCCAGGCGTTGAGGAAGCAAGGCTCTTTACATGCGAGTACATGGCAGTGAACACACCCTTCGCACGATGTGAAGGTGCGACGAACACACTTTGGATCCACCAGAACAAACTATTGCGCCAGTCGCTCCACTCGTATGTGATCGCCAGGCATCCGACGACCTTTTCCTGATCCAACGCCACTAGGTAGAACCCAAGGGAGCTATCCTGAAGAATTGCATTAATGCCAGGGTGAATTTTATCCCAGGGTAAATCCTTGCTTTCGGTCTCAATCGCCATCGCCTGATTGAACTCAGCAATAACTTCAGTGTGCTGCGGGCTTGCTTGAACTACTTGTATATCCATAGCGCGCATTATAGACAGATCAATCCCTTATAGGCGGGTCAACATGGCCAAATGACCGATGTTCGTGCTTTTCTTTTTCGTATTCAGAGGGCCGGCATTGTACTTGTTCGTATTTCCAGCGGTGGATAAGCGAAAGTTAACCGAGATTGCTGTGTTAACAAGCGCTATTAGCTTGTCAGGATTGTTAGTCATGAAAGCAACCGGGTTGATTCCAAAGTCTCTAATCTTTTCGGCGGCTATTCGCGGTAATCTAACCTCTAGGTATGAAACACCTCTGAGGTAGCGCAGGAAGAGTGAGTTCTGACTTTGACCAGTGTTGAGTGATTGAAATACCTGTCGGCTATAACGATAGCTTCGGCTCCTGAATCATCCCGGTAACCTCTGCAACGAAATCGGTTTTCGTGAGCAGCCTGTTTGCGAAATCAGAGGTTTTCTACAGCAATACTGGTGGTCATGGTGATCTTCAACAGGCTAAAGATAAAGGCGTTTGTGATTTGGCTTGACGGGGTCAACGGCCTGCTGTTTTTGGCAGCGATACCTGGTTGACATCATTCAACCGGGGTTCGATCCTTTTTCATCTGAGTTGTGGTCGATCATTCATGTTAATTCGTCGATACGATGCGAGAAAACACTTCTAAAATACACTTTATTCTATTGATATTATTCAATTTTATCCAAATTATATCGAGTTCGACTAACGATGTCAGCGTCCTTAAGGAAGCCGATCGCACTGATCAGGGGCTACGGTGCATGCTCTTCCTCCAGTTCAATTTCCCATTTCTGGAGTTGGCTAAGCCGTTGTGACTGGGGAAGTGCCAGCAGCGTTAACAAATTCTGCCGAATAGTTTGATCTTATAGAGCGGCCTGTACGAGGGCGACAAATTCGTTGTCCTTGCGTTTCCCGAAGGTGTTATTAAGAACATTTTGTATCGGGTTTCAGCTCATTGACCGAAGTGGGTTTTATAGTTGTACAACACGGTCTGATGCCAGTTTGTCGTGGTGCGATCCGGCATCGCGTGGTATACATACCCTCTTTTATAACATCCGGCAGAGCAGCGGTCACGAAGCCTTGCTTGCCGTAGATTCGCGACGTTCAACAGGAGGAAAGATGGTTTCAGTCGTATATGAAGCACCTGATTCAATAGAGGGTGCAATTAGTCTTTTGGCCAATGCGGATATTCCCGCAAAGATACTAGCCGGCGGCACGGACCTAATTATCCAGACTAACGGGAGCACCGACGAATCCCGCTTGTTTGTAGATGTTAAGAGAATCGACGGTATGCTGGATGCAAGATTGTCGGCTGATGGGCTGGACTTGGGTCCTTCCATGAGCTGTGCAGAGTTTACCGCGAGAGATGACATCCGAAAGGTCTTTCCCGGACTGGTGGAAGCCGCTTACCTGATTGGATCAACGCAGGTTCAGGGCCGGGCCAGTTTAGGGGGCAATTTATGCAATTCTTCTCCCGCAGCGGATACGGTTCCTGCGCTGGTAGTGAATGGCGCACAATGCGTGATCGCAGGACCGGGTGGTGAGCGGAGGGTCGCGGCTGAAGAATTCATGACAGGCGTCGGTCGAAACTGCATGGAAAAGGGCGAGCTGCTCAAAATAATCCACCTGCCGACACCGGCGGCGAAGACTTCTGATGCCTATTTACGGTTTATCCCCAGAACTGAAATGGATATAGCGGTTGCAGGCGCGGGTGTAAGTGTGACTCTCGATGATGACGGCACTTGCACGGCTGCGCGAGTTGCGATTGGCGCCGTTGCGCCGACCGTACTGCTTGTCAGCGCAGCGGCAGATGCCCTGATCGGGACCAAGCTGGATGACGACGCATTACAAGCAGCAGCAGCTGCTGCAAGTGCCGCGTCCAGCCCGATTACAGACAGAAGAGGCACCGCTGAATATAGAAGACAGATCGTTGGCGTATTGGTAAAACGCGCCGCAAGAATAGCCGCGACAAGAGCGAAGGGAAACTAGAAAAATGGCAAAATCACACGTAACAACCAGTATCAATGGGCAACCGCAAGAATTTCTGTGCGAGCCCGGGGATACCTTGCTCGACGTATTGCGTAATGACCTGAACCTGACGGGCACAAAGGAAGGCTGTGGCTCCGGCGATTGTGGTGCCTGTTCGGTGACCCTCAATGGCCGGCTCGTTTGTTCCTGTCTTGTACTGGGTGTCGAAGTAGAAGGCGCGGAAGTTGGAACAATTGAGGGTGTAAGCACCGGTGATGGTCTGCACGTGATTCAGGAGAAGTTCCTCGAACACGCTGCGCTGCAGTGCGGCATATGCACACCGGGTTTAATCGTCAGTGCCAAAGCATTGCTTGAGGAAAACCCGAATCCCACCGAGGAGGAGGCCAGATACTATCTCGCAGGCAACCTTTGCCGGTGTACCGGTTATGACAAGATTATCAAGGCGGTGATGGATTCCGCTGAAACTTTGAGAGGAGTAGCCTGATCATGAGTGAAGCACAGGAATTCAAATACATCGGTCAGCGAACCATCCGGCCAGACGGTTTTGATAAGGTGACCGGCCGAGCAGCCTACGGCGCAGATCTTACTTTACCGGGAATGATTTGGGGTAAAACCCTTAGAAGCCCTTATGCCCATGCCAAAATTCTTTCTATTGATACCAGCAAGGCTGAAGCTCACCCGGATGTGATGTCGGTAGCCACATTTAAAGATTTTGTAACCCTTCAATCAGAAAGTGTTGCCGGGACTGAAGGCGCTGCGGGTGTACTTGACGTTGCGAGAAATTGTCTGGCGGATGACAAGGTGCTTTACCATGGTCATGCGATCGCAGCTATCGCCGCCAGAACGGAGAGGGCGGCAAAAGATGCGCTTGGCCTAATCGATGTGGAATATGAACTCCTACCGCCTGTGATGGATGTCGAAGATGCCATGATGGAAGATTCGCCTGTCCTGCATGATGATATGTTCACCGCTGGCTATGACGAGAAGCCATCGAAGGCATCCAATATTGCAACCCGTGTCGAAATGAAAATGGGTGATGTCGAAGCGGGTTTTGCCGAGGCCGATATCATTGTTGAACGAGAGTTTCGAACACCTACAGCCCACCAGGGTTACATTGAGCCACACGCCTGTACTGTGACTTACGACGAAAATGGGCAATCAATGGTCTGGTGCTGCACGCAGGGCCATTTCGACGTAAGGACGCTTACTGCAAAAGTGCTAGGTATGGAACTTGGCAAGCTCAAAGTTATTGCCAGCGAGATTGGTGGTGGCTTTGGGGGTAAGACAGTTATTTACCAGGAGCCGGTAGCACTCGTACTTTCAAAGAAATCGGGCCGCCCGGTGAAGATGGTGATGGATCGTGATGAAGTATTTATTGCTACCGGCCCAACTTCAGCCGCAAAACTGAAAGCAAAAGTCGGCGTAAAGAAAGACGGAACAATTACTGCAATGCAAGGCTGGATGGCCTACGAGGCAGGTGCGTTTAAAGGTTCGCCGATGGTGCCGGGTGTGATGACCATGTTTACACCCTACGATTGTCCCAATGTGTTGGTCGAGGGATTCGATGTCGTCGTTAACAAATCCAAGGTTGCTGCTTATCGCGCACCCGGGGCGCCCCAGGCAGAATATGCGGCAGAAATGGTGGTCAATGAATTAGCTGAGATGTTGGGCATGGATCCGATTGATCTCAGGTTGAAAAATGCCGCCAAAGAAGGGACTCAAACGATCTATGGTCCGAAGCTCAAGAGGGTTGGATTGGTAGAGTGTCTTGAAGCAGCGAAAAACTCCCCGCATTACCAGTCCCCGTTACCAGAAGGGCAAGGTCGCGGTCTTGCTTCAGGCTTCTGGTTTAACATCGGTGGTCAGTCCAGTGTGTCAGTCAATATGAACCCTGACGGCACGGGTACTATTGTTGAAGGTTCTCCCGATATCGGTGGTTCACGGGCGTCTATGCAGATGATGGCGGCAGAGGTTTTACAGATAGAACCTAAAAACCTGAAGCCCATCATCGCTGACACAGAAAACCTGCCTTACAGCCAGGGAACGGGTGGAAGTCGTACAACCTTCGCAACGGGTATGGCAGTGATCGAAGCCTCTGAAAAAGTTGTCGTACAGGTAAAAGAACGAGCAGCGGCTGTCTGGAATGTCACCGCTGAGCAGGTGGAATACGCCGACGGTGTAGCTAGAAATACTGCGGGAGAGGATTCTATGACCCTGGCAGAAGTTTGTAAGAATGCAGAGAAAACAGGTGGTCAAATCTCTGGTAACGCAAACATTAATGCCCGAGGAGCAGGTCCAAGTTTCGCGGTTCATATCTGTGATGTGGCGGTCGACAAGGAAACCGGCAAGGTTGATGTTACCCGGTACACGGCAATCCAGGATGCTGGCAAGGCCATTCATCCAGGCTATGTGGAAGGCCAGTTACAAGGCGGTGCTGTTCAGGGTATTGGCTGGGCGCTGAACGAAGAATACATCTTCAACGCAGACGGTGTAATGGAAAACCCTGGTTTTCTGGACTACAGGATTCCGCTGGCGTCTGATCTTCCGATGATAGAGACCATCACTGTAGAGGTGCCAAACGCCTTCCATCCCTATGGTGTCAGAGGGGTTGGTGAAACCGGAATCATTCCGCCGCTTGGAGCCGTTGGATACGCGGTTGGCAATGCGATCGACCGGAAGGTGGAAGAGTTACCTTGCTCCCCCCCTCGGGTTCTTGCTTTGATCCAGAATGGCTGATCAATGGCGATAGTAATCTTCTCCAGTGAACTGCAAAAACTCACTGGAGAAGAACAAACCCACGTTGACGCCGAGGTGTTCAAGGACATCGTTACTGAGATCTCTAATCAGTATTCGGCCCTTGAGCATGATGAGCTGATGAAAATGGCGGTGGCCATTGATGGTGAAATCATTCACACCCCTTTCCTGGAAAAAGTCGCGCCCTCTAGCGAAGTCCACTTCCTTTATAGAATTTCCGGCGGATGACGAAATGGCTGACGGTCATGGTAGTCGCTATTTTGTTGGTATTGCTTTCACCCTTTATCGCGATTGCGAGTTACGGGTTGTATCACGGCCATGATGTTTCAAGTGGCGTCGCGATGTTTACCCGCGGATTGTTCGGCAATGGCCTCGTTGACTCAGGTGTTAACAGTGTTAGAGCCGATGAACTAACGGTTTTGTCGAAATCTGTTCTGTGGCTGGGCAAGCTGGAAAGTGAAGACTTGCCCGAAACCAGTGGCCTTGCTGTATTCAGCACGGAGCCAAACCTCCTATTTGCCGTCAATGACAGCGGTAATCCACCAGGTATCTACGCGCTAACACTCAATGGCAAGGAAGCAGGGTACTGGCCTATTGATTATCCCGATACACACGACTTTGAAGATCTGGCCGCTTTCGTGTTGGATGGAAAGTCCTACCTGTTGGTCGCGGACACCGGTGATAACTTACATTGGCGACACCGATTAAACATTCTTGTTTTCGAAGCCCCAGATGCAGAAACTGAAGGCGGTTCTCTCAAGTTGGCCTGGCAATTCAGCTTTAACTTTCCTGAGGGTTACCGGGACGTAGAATCCGTTGCGGTGGATGCCCGTAGCAATTCGATATTTCTGATTTCGAAACGATATGTTCCGCCGGAAATCTTTAGGTTACCGCTTCAACCAGGTGGTGATGTCGTTACGGCTGAACCAGTGGTGGTACTTGATGGCATTCCACGGCCTACCGAGAGAGATTTACGAGAAGATCCCTCATATGGTGCATACAGTTCGATGCCGACGGCCTTCGACATTTATGGCAGGGATGCCGTCGTGGTGACTTACAAGGAAGCGTATCTGTACAGGCGCGAGTTGGGTGAGAACTGGACCGAAGCTTTTTCACGCAAACCTAATCGCATTCGTCTGCCTTATATATATGGCCTGGAATCAGTAGCGTTTGATTCAAGGGGTCGATATTTTTACGTTACCGGTGAAAGGAAAGATGGGATCGGCGCGGCAGATGTTTTCCGCGTTGAATATCGCTAAGGATAGCCCGTAGGGTTTTCAGCTTGCCATTGCCATGCATCTCTGCAGATATCTTCGATCGTCAGTTCGGTCTTCCAGCCAAGTTCTCGTTCCGCCAGGGAAGGGTCCGTGTAGTACGCAGGAACATCACCCTCGCGTCGTGGACCAATTGTTCGCGGCAGATGCTGGTTGGTGGCAAGTTCAAACGCCGCGACAACCTCCTTTACAGAATGCCCGATGCCGGTACCCAGGTTATAAGTGACTAATCTACAGTTGCTTTGTAGTTTCCGGATCGCCGCCACATGACCCCGAGCCAGATCCTGGACGTGGATATAATCTCGAATGCAGGTGCCATCCTCAGTTGGATAGTCGTCGCCGTTGATAACCAGTTCGTTTCTCAACCCTGCAGCAACTTGCGTGAGGAATGGCACGAGGTTATTGGGAACACCCTTTGGGTCTTCGCCGAGCCTGGCACTCGGATGCGCACCAGCGGGATTAAAATACCGGAGGCGCACAACATTCAATTCCGGGTTTGCATCACAGAGGTCGCGAAGCATCTGTTCGATAATAACTTTAGTACGACCATAGGGGTTAACGGCCCTCGTCGCATTACAGTTTTCATCCAGTGCAATTTGTTCGGGTTCACCATATACGGTTGCTGAGGAACTGAATACGAGGCTGGTCACGTTATTATCAGCCATAGCGCGACAGAGGCTTATTGAAGTGAGCAGGTTCAGTTGATAGTAAAGCAGAGGATCTGCGACGGATTCACCAACGGCCTTGAGTCCGGCGAAATGAATGACAGCGTCTGGTTGTTCCTGTTTCAACACGGTATCCATTGCGGCATAGTCGGCAACATCGAGTTCATAGAAGGCGGGGGATAGCCCGCTGATTTCCGAGATACGATCAACAACCGATGCTTTGCTATTGCGTAGATTGTCTACGATCACAACCTCATAGCCTGAGGTTAGTAGCTCGATGGCCGTATGGCTGCCTATGTAACCAGCGCCACCTGTCAGTAGTACCTTCATCCCAGATCCTTGGGTGAGAACCTTATCTAAGTGATAGGCCCAATTGCTGCTCAAGTTCCCCGATTGCCTGATCGGCAGAAAGCACCTTAATTGTCGACATACCAAGGGCCCTTGCGGGTTTTAGGTTGATACCCAGGTCATCAAGGTAAATGGCTTCAGATGGTTCGATAGCCATTTCTTTACAGGCAAGTTCATAAATTTTCGGATCAGGTTTTCGCATTCCAACCTTGCTGGACTCAATAACAATCTCAAACAGCGACATGATGTCAGCAATGGCCTCGGCTTTTGACTCGGATTTTGCCATCCCTGGCCCGGCGCCTGTGTTGACGTTATTGGTGATACAACCGACCGAACGTGTTTCCTTAATCAATCGCAGTGCTTTAACCATTTCTGGCCGGATATCCCCGGAAAGAAGAGCGAGCACCTGTTTGCCCCTGATGTTATGTCCCTTATCCAACGCTTCTGATGCAAATAACGCGTCAAACTCATCGACACTGATCGCGCTACTTTCAAGCAGGGCCCACGCATTGGTGTCCGGGTTAGTAGAGTTTATTGAACGGATAATATCGGAGGGCAGATTGTTATTCGCTTCAAATCGATTGAAAGCTTCGAAAGGGCTGGAGGTGATGACACCGCCAAAATCCCACAGAACAGCTTTGAACATGGATTAAAACCTGGAGAAAATGAGAAGGCAGTACTATACCGGATCTGATTTCAGGTACCAGAGCGGCTAATCGGGCTGCTTAGTCATCCGCGACATTAAATTCGAAAGTGGCAGATTCAGGCCTGGCAAGGCCGCGTTGAGACGAGGCAATACCATCGATCATCAATTGAATGTTTTCAGACTCAGGGAAGGTCTCCTTCACTTCGTTTACCGCCTCTTCTAGCCGTTTTTCTCTCATAAACAGAATACGGAACGCCTTACGGACGTCTGATATCTCGTCGTTCGAATACCCTGCGCGTTCCATTCCGACTTTGTTGATAACTCTCATTCTTGCGGGGTGTCCTTCAGCGATTGTAAAGGGCAACACATCCTGAATAGCTCTTGCCATGCCTGCAATCATCGCTGCTTTTCCAACATGGCAAAACTGGTGTATGGCAGATAGTCCGCCGATATTCGCATGGTCACCGACAATAACGTGTCCCGCCAGCACAGCGCCATGGCTGATGATGACATTGTTTCCTACGGTGCAGTTGTGACCGATGTGTGAATGCGCGAGTAAGGCGCTGTCATCGCCCATTGAAGTTGTGGAGTATTCTTCTGTGCCGCTGTGAACGCTGGCAAATTCACGAATCACACTTCGACTCCCGATGACTGTATACGTAACAGTCCCAGGAATGTATTTCTGGTCCTGCGATTGCATCCCTAGTGTCACGAATGGGAAAACATCGCAGTGCTCGCCAAGCGTCGTGTGAGGTTCAACGACGACGTGCGATCTTAGTGTGGTGTTCGCGCCAATCTTTGTGTTCGCCGCGACCGTACAGAAAGGCCCTATTTTACAGTGCTCACCAATAACAGCGTCTTTATGGACCACTGCAAGTTTATCAATTTCTATCATTATTCAATTCCTGGTGCGCCGCATTAGAACCTTGAACCTGGTCACTTTTAGTTGGGAGGCTACTAACTGTTAATCATGCATGAAATTACTCATTACACCTCAAGATGAATCAAAGTCAACGTCCGAAGTGGACATGCCAGTTTGTTCCCTTTTGGTTGTTGGGTGATATAATTCGGCATCCTGAGTGGATATTAAATCAGGTCGATTCCCAAATTAGAATATTAGCCGTTTATGCAAGAATCTAAACCCACAGTCAAACAGCTTGATAGATCGCTGGTTAACCAGCATAGCTTTACCAAGGAAGAACTGATCGCCTGCGGCATGGGTGAACTGTTTGGACCGGGTAGGGCACATCTACCGACTGAAGAAATGTTGATGATAGACCGCATCACAGAAATCACAGAAGACGGAGGTTTTAAAGGTAAAGGCAAAATTGTTGCTGAAATGGATATCAACCCTGATCTCTGGTTTTTCAAATGTCACTTTGTCGGTGATCCGGTGATGCCGGGTTGTCTTGGCCTCGATGCGCTCTGGCAACTGGTAGGTTTTTTCCTTGGATGGAAAGGCAACTATGGGCTTGGTCGTGCGCTGGGTTGCGGTAAGGTTAATTTCAGGGGGCAGGTGCTACCGACGGCAAAACTGCTGCGGTATGAAATTGAATTAAAGCGATTGAGGGAAGGTAACACCGTGTTAGGTATTGCAGACTGCAGAGTCCTGGTTGACGGTATACAGATATACACCGCTGAAGATGTAAAAGTTGGGTTGTTTACTTCGCTAGACGACTTTGGGTGACAAAAAATTGGGTAATACAATGAAGAGAGCCGTAATCACAGGAATGGGTGTCGTTTCCCCACTTGGGAATAATATCCCTGAAACCTTGACGTCGTTGAGGGAAACTAAATCGGGAATCAAGTTTCAGGATGCTTATAAGGAAATGGGCCTTAGAAGTCACGTTGCGGGTAGCATCGAGATTGACGTCGAGTCGATGATCGAAAGAAAGCTTCGTCGGTTTATGGGCGATGCGGCGGCGTTTTCTTACATTGCTATGCAAGAGGCGATTAACGATTCTGGTCTTGAAGAGTCAGAAGTATCTAATGAGCGAAGCGGGATAATCGCAGGTTCGGGCGGTGCATCCTCTTCTAATCTCGTCGAAGCCGCGGATATTCTTAGGGAAAAAGGACTGAAGCGAATTGGTCCGTATCGTGTTACTCGGACCATGAGTTCTACGATCTCTGCTTGTTTGGCGACGCCATTCAAAATTAAGGGCGTTAACTACTCGATCACATCAGCATGCTCGACCAGTGCCCATTGTATCGGCCACGCGGTTGAGCTTATTCAGTTAGGTAAACAGAACGTCGTTTTTGCAGGCGGTGGCGAGGAAGAACACTGGTCGATGACATCGCTGTTTGATGCTATGGGCGCACTGTCAACGCGCAATGATTCTCCAGCTACGGCATCCCGTGCCTATGACAAAGATCGAGATGGATTCGTCATCGCCGGTGGCGCGGGTTTCGTTGTTGTTGAAGAGTTGGAACACGCAAAAGCGCGTGGTGCAAAAATTTACGCAGAGGTCGTCGGCTATGCTGCAACCTCGGATGGACATGACATGGTTGCTCCATCAGGTGAAGGTGGTGAACGTGCCATGAGGCTTGCCTTGAGTACAGTGGATGGCCCCATCGATTATATTAACGCCCATGGTACTAGCACGCCTGCTGGTGACCCGCCTGAAATGGCGGCGATTCGTAGGGTTTTTGGAGAGAACCTCCCAAAAATCAGCTCAACCAAGTCACTCTCCGGTCACTCGCTAGGGGCTGCGGGTGTCCATGAATCTATCTATTCTCTTCTCATGATGGAGCATGACTTTCTTTGTGCGAGCGCGAATATCGAGAACCTTGACCCAGAGTTTAGTGACGTTCCTATATTAACCAAACGACTGGACGACGCTGGTGTCAGAACGGCTATGTCTAACAGTTTCGGGTTTGGCGGCACCAATGCAGTGCTGGCCTTCCAGAAGATTTAGTATCAGCCGGTTAATCTTTAACGTTTCTTAACAAATACTTAAGATTCGCTTTACGCCTATTTAGACCGCTTGTGATTGAATGACACATTTTCTGTGCCTTTTCTTTGCTGTAAACGGCCCATTCCCTTGTGAATTGTTCTTATGAATCGTAACAAGATAGTCGTCATTGAAGATGAGCCTGACATCATGGAGATCGTCAGCTACAACCTGAAACGGGAAGGCTACAGCGTGGTCGGTGTTGATCGTGGTGACGAAGGTCTGAACGTTATCCGCAACCAGTCTCCCAACCTGGTTATTCTCGATTTGATGTTGCCGGGCTTGGATGGATTGTCGATTTGCCAACAGATGAAATCTGATCCCATCGTGCGCGATATCCCAGTCATCATCATTTCTGCAAAAGGTGAAGAAAGTGACATCGTCATTGGCCTCGAACTCGGGGCAGATGATTATCTGGCTAAGCCGTTTAGCCCCAGAGAACTGCTCGCTCGTGTAAAGGCTGTGTTACGACGAGGCCCAGTTGCAGATGGACAGGGCCGGGAACGAATCGTCATCCAGGACCTGGTCATTGACCTAGCCCGTCATGAAGTCAGAATCTCGGGAGAGATCAAAGATCTAACGGCAACCGAGTTTAAAATTCTCCACCAACTGGCATCTCAACCTGGAAGGGCTTTCACTCGTGAACAGTTGCTGAACAGAGTCGTTGGCCTTGGGGTGGTTGTGGTCGATCGAAACATTGATGTACATATACGCGCTGTTCGAAAAAAATTGGGAGAGTACAGTAGCCTTATCCAGACGATCCGTGGTGTTGGTTATCGACTTGCTGACAAGTAGCGACCCTGGAGATTGTTAATGCTTGGATCTCGGTTTCTTTGGCAGGTATGGGGTGTATTGGGTATTACGCTTATCATCAGTACCTTCGTGTTTGGTTTTTTTGTCGTCGATGAAGTCGAGAGAGATGCTTTCGATCGAATTGAAAGCTCCTTACATGAACAGGCACTAGCTCTGTCGCCTTTGATGACTACCTTGCTCGAAGAAAATCGACTTCTAACCCCGGAAGAAATCAACCGTCTTGTGCCGGGAATCATCGCAAGAATAACGCTCGCGGATTCAAATGGTCGGGTGATTATAGACAATCAGCGTGCCCCGGCGAGCATGGATAACCATGGCAACCGTCCGGAAATAGTTGCGTCACAAGGAGCACCTTACGGTGTAGCAACCAGGTTTAGCCAGACCCTAAACCTAACCATGATCTACCTGGCAATCAGTTTGACTGGAGAAGACGCAAAGACAGGTTACCTTCGACTAGCGGTGCCACTTACTTCCATTGATGAACAGCTGTCGAGCCTGCAAAACAGAATTTTTGTGAGCGCGGTTACGGTTGGGTTCTTGTTTCTTTTAATCGGTTATCTGCTTGCATCCCGGGTGACCAATCCGATAGAAAAAATGACAACCGTTGCCAGACATATTTCCCGGGGCCAATTTCAGCTTAGACTCCCCACAGGTCGAATCGATGAGATCGGGCAGTTGGCGGAGGTGATTAATGATCTGGCACTCGGGGCCGAAGAACGGATAGCTGGATTAACACGACACAGAAATCAGCTAGCTGCTGTACTCGCTGGGCTCAATGAGGGGGTGATTGCCTTTGATGCTGAACAGAAGGTGCTGCACGTAAATCATGCCGCGTTGACAATATTATCTTTGAAAGAGACTCAGCTTGTCGATAGGAACTTCAGTGAGGTTTCCATAGCAGAGGAATTCAAGCAGTCTGTATCGACCTGCATATCAGAGCATATCAATGTTGCCTCAACCGTGACCGTGGGAGAACGAACCCTCGATTGTTTGTATTTGTGGCTAGACGCGGGGTTTGGGGAGGATACTGGTGGAATTTTGGTTCTCGAGGACATCACAGAACGACTGCATCTGGAGAAAGTGCGGAGCGATTTTGTCGCGAATGCATCCCATGAGCTAAAAACACCAATTTCAGCGATTCGTGGTCTATCAGAGACCATCATTGATGATCCAAATATCTCAGGAGAGAACCTGGGCCGTTTCGTTGAACGAATCAGGCAGCAATCCATACGCCTTGAGCTAATCGTTAAAGACCTGCTACATCTTTCAAGGTTCGATTCTTCCAACAAAGAGAGCAACCTGACTCGTATCAGGTTGTCAGAGCTCATCACCGCACTATTGCAGACCAATGTTGAAAATGCTCGTGATGCGGGTGTGATACTAGGTTTAGACATCCAGGAGGAAAGTGCACAAGTGCTTGGCGAGACTGAGGCGATCGACCAATTGCTTACGAACCTGGTAGATAACGCAATTAAATACACCGGAGAGGGTGGGAAAGTCACTGTGCATCTGAAAAGCGTTGGCCAGATGGCTTCAATTGAGGTTCAGGATAGCGGCATCGGTATCGCTCCGGAAGAAACTGCTCGTATCTTTGAACGGTTTTACCGCGTAGACCGCGCGCGATCACGTGATGTTGGTGGGACCGGGCTTGGCCTAGCGATAGTGAAGCACATTGCACAGGCTCACAATGGTACCGTTTCCGTACATAGTCAGCTGGGTAAGGGAACTACATTCACAGTACAGATCCCGCTCGCCTGACAAGGCCCACTATAGAAACAGTGTGATTTAGTGATCGCTGATGATTTTTCTTGCAGCATTATAGCCCGGTAACCCGCTGACACCTGCTTTTGCCAGGTAGCAGGAGGACACTAGAACCTTGTGACCGGCATCTGAGATCGCTGCATTCTTTGCCATTACCTGCGGCTGCTTGAGTCTGCTGGGGCGTCAGTCTTGAGTCTGTTGGGGCGTCAGTGTATCTTAGCGTGCCCTGACGCACTAACCGCTGGCTGTCTAGCTGGACGGGAACCCTGGTAGTAATTTAGATGTCACATGTACAGCCCGATGTTACCGAAGAGGTTAAGCCTAGACCCGGTATCTGGGAGCTGGCATGGCCTGCGATTCTCAGTAACCTGCTGTTCTCGGTTATTGGCATCGTCACCATCAAGATCGTGGGTTCTCTCGGAGCCGAGGCGGTTGCGGCAGTCACTACCGGCCACAGGATTTTCTGGGGCCTTCAGGCAACCTTAATGGCGATCTCTGCTGGTACAACTGCGCTGGTTGCTCGTTCCTGGGGAGCCGGTGATCATGCCGAAGCTGCAAAGGTTACCAGAGTTTCACTTTGGCTCAGTAACGGCGTTGCGATTGTGCTGATGCTTCCGTGCATCTTTTTTTCCTATGAAATTGCCAGCGTTTTTGGTCTTGATGAAAACCCGACTCGTCAAGCAGCCGATTTTATTCAGTACCTTAGTGTGTTTAACATCGCCTTTTCCATCAATATGATCCTGGGTGCAGCACTTCGCGCAACTGGTGACACCAAAACTCCTTTATGGATTGGGGTGGCAACCAATATCGTGAACGTGGTGTTAGTCTATCTTCTGGTTCACGGGATGTATGGTTTCCCGGCTATGGGTGTCGTCGGAGCGGCAATTGCCAACGGGATATCGTTCGCCGTTGGTGGCCTGATCTTCCTGTACCTTTACTATAGTCACCGCATGCGGGTAGGTGTCGGCGGTCCCAATTCAGTGACCAGAATAAGAGTTCGCCAACTAGTGCACATAGGATACCCGGCAGGGGTCGAACAGTTCGTCTTCCAGATCGGTTTCATCGCGTTTCTTTGGCTGGTCGCATTTTTTGGTACTGCACCCTATGCAGCCTACGGGGTTGGCGTACAGATACTGTCTATTTCGTTTGTAGTCGGTTTCGGCTTCTCTATCGCTGGTTCGACTCTGGTAGGGCAACATCTTGGCGCAGGGGATCCAGAAGGTGCCGTTAGTAGCGGCTGGCGAGCGCTTGCCATGGCGATTGGCAGTATGGTGGCGCTTAGTATAGTGATAGCTTTGTTCGCTAACGAGATAGCTCGATATCTGATAGACGATGATGAAGTGGTTCGCCTCACCGTTGTCTTTATTTACATCATGGCGCTGGTGCAACCCCTTATGGCGGTTGAGTTTACCCTGGGAGGATGTCTGCGCGGCGCGGGCGACACGCGATTCCCACTAGTGACCACGATGGTAGGGCTCTGCGGGGTCAGGGTTGGTCTTGCCGCACTATTTGTACTGCTCGATTTTTCGGTAGAGTGGATCTATGCCGCACTGATTGGAGACTACATTGTAAAGGCAATCATGCTGTTGTATCGATTCCACGGCGGCAAATGGCAACATGTTTTTTCTGATTCAGAAGAAAAATTTGCTCGACTGCAGTCCTGATTAACCAGGATTCAAAGTGCCGTTAGCACCAACGGTTTACCCCTGGTGATGACCATCGTATGTTCGTACTGCGCTGATCTGTTTCCATCTCCGGTCAGAAGTGTCCAGCCGTCCTCAGCGGTCACAGTACTGTCCGCTGCGGTAGAGAGAAAAGGTTCAATGGTTATTACCTGACCTTCGCTCAGGGTGCGGGTATCTGACTTGTCATAGAAATTTTGGATGAAATGTGGGTCCTCATGTAGACTCCGGCCAATACCGTGACTCCCCAGGTCCCGGATGGTGGTGAAGCCAGCATTGATGGCAGTTTTCTCAATCTCCTGACCAATCTGGTTCACTTTTGCGCCAGCACGAGCTGCCGCCATTGCAGCATTCAGAGATTTACGGGTAACCTGGCAAAGATACTCAATTCGGGGATCAACTGGCGGCACTGTGAAAGTCGCCCCGGTATCTCCAAAGTAACCGTTTAATTCTGCAGACACATCAATATTCACGACGTCGCCCGGTTCGACTTTTCGACCTGACGGGATCCCATGAGCAGCCTCATCATTAATACTAATACAGGTGTGTCCTGGGAAGTCGTATATCAGAATGGGCGCCGACCTTGCGCCATATCGAGCGAGATTCTTTTCTCCGATCCTGTCTAGCTCTGCAGTGGAAATTCCCGGCTGCAGGCTCTTTTGCATCAGCAGCAGCGTTTCAAACACAATTCGTCCGATGGACTTGAGATGCTTGAGGTCATCGTCGTTATCTATGGTCATATTGGGTCAACGGGCGGTTTAGACAGGATATTACACTTTGTGCTACTGGTTTTCTGCGCTGGCCTTCTCGGTTAGTATGTCGCCCAGCGACTTTAAGAGAACTCAACATGCAAATTCAGAGAACAATTTGCCTACTAGCATTTTTGCTGTTCCTCCAGAGCTGCACCATGACTTCTCGCGAACCCTCCGATTTGATCACGGGCAGTTGGCGAACCACCGTAGGTGGATTCAGCATCGCTACTACCTACTCGACAACAGAAGTCACGGTAGACGGGCACGAGCCACTGAACTATCAACTAAATGGGAACCAGCTGACGATTGATGGCGATCAGACAACCAGCAGGCTTGTCGGTTTTCCTTCAAGCTCAGTGATGATCCAGGTTGATGTGATCACCGGGACAGAACATCGATTCGAAAGAGCTGCCAGCGCAGGGTAATTTACCTGTATATAAATACAGGTTAAGCTCTGCAGGATGCCAGATGATCTTCCAGAGGGATATTACCTCGACAATTTTACATTCCTGCTCGACTTCGTTAGTCGGCAATATTGCCACCTCTTGTCCGAGCAGGAAAAGCAGTTCTATTCAACTTTCCAGGCGCTAACACTAGATTCTCGTAAGCTGTTTGTGCGGCTAACTAACCGAAAAGGCCCTTACTTCAGGCTCGATAAACTAAATTACCCGGAAGTCGCGAGTCTTGGCGTTGAAATCCAATCACTTGCAGCCGCTTCGTTTATCGTACCAACTGTTCCAGATCTCGAGTCTGCCATCAGGATCTGTTCGAAAGCGGATCTACTTAATCTTGACGTCTGTTCCGGTTTTCCTCAATCAACTAGAAAACAGGTTCTGGCGGACTATTTGTTGTCTGAACAGATTAATCCTGTTCAGGCACTTGCGATCGAGGTGGTTGAGCTGGCACGGACCGAAGAGCTAACGGTTTTCAAGCTGCTTTTTTTCGGAAATTTTCATCAGGACATGACAACGTTTGTCATGCATGAACTGGTTGCCCCATTCGAGCAGTATGAAATCGACGGAAATGCTGGTTTGTTCCGTTGTCGTGAGGTTATCGACGAGTTGATTGTGCTGCGATCATTGTCGGATGCCAGCCATAAACTCATGGAAAATGAGGACAGCGAAGGCGATCTCCTACAACTGATCGATAAACTACCGGCAAGGAATGCCGAGCCGGTTTTGTCACGGCGCTATGATCGCCTTGTTAATCAGATTGGCCGACATCTGGAACGTGCAGGCAGGGTAGAAGCAGCGGTCGGCGTCTATTGTAGAGCGCAAGCAACACCAGCCCGTGAACGGCAGGCGAGGATCCTGGATCGCCTGGGTAAGCCTCAGGCGGCGATGGCGCTCTGTTCATCAATCATTGAGACGCCACAGAGTGAAGAGGAATTGGAGTTCGCCCAAAGGTTTGGGCAACGTCTAGGCATTAAACATGGGTTTACCAGTGAACTTTCGTTCAATCTGCCCGTGACGAAGATTGAACAGACCACCATCCAGGTTGCATGGTTAGATGATAGCGTCGAAATATGCGCACGAGCGTATTACCAGAATTTGGGTTACGAAAGTTACTACGTTGAAAACAGTCTGATACGAGGCCTCTTCGGCTTGTGCTTCTGGGATATCATCTATGCGCCTGTCAGCGGTGCTTTTTTTAATCCTTTTCAACGGGGCCCTGTTGATCTTTACACGCCAGATTTTGTCGGTAGCAGACGAAAGCTTATATCTGACAGGTTCAAAGAGCTAAAAAAAAATGGTCCACTCCGCCTTGCGACAGCCATTTATCGCGAGAAACTGGGTGTCGCTAATCCGTTCGTCAACTGGATGTATGTTGACGAACAACTCTTGGAAACTGCTTTGGTAAAAATCCCCTCGCAAGACCTGGTCCGGATATTCGAACGGCTGCTGGTTGATCTGAAAAACAACGCAAGCGGATTCCCGGACCTGATTGTATTCGACCAAAACGGCTATCGGATGATCGAGATCAAAGGACCAGGAGACAAATTACAGAAGAACCAGGCTCGCTGGTTCCGATATTTTCTAGAACATTCCATTCCTGCGGCAGTAGTGAATGTTGAATATCTTGATCCTGTTTCCTGATAGATGAAACCTGTTTCCCTATCAGTGGGACAACTTACCGACATTTGTCGGCGCGGCGACATTAATTTCCGGTTCAGCGCCAAAAGCTCTGCGATCGAGGGTATTAGGGGACACCAACGAGTACAGCAATCACGGGGACAAGGCTATCTCGCTGAACAGCCAGTTTCTATCGCATTGAAAGCCGCGGGCATCGATCTTGAGGTGGGCGGTCGAATAGACGGCTGTTGGTATGACCCCGCGCGTGCGTTATTCTGCATTGAAGAAATTAAAACCCTTCGCGTGGAAGTCGAAGATATTCCCCAGGACGTTCTTGACAGTTATTGGCACCAGGTTCAATTGTATGGATATATCGCTGGCAATCACGCTGGCGTAGACCGGCTCATCTTGAGACTCTGCTTCTACCATCTGGACAAAAAGACCGAAACCGTCCTCGAGAGAGTTAGCGACATCAAGGAATTGGCAGCGATATTTTTCGATACGATCGGGTTTTTTTCAACGATCCTTGGTCAGCGACAAAAATGGATCGCCGCGAGAAACGTTTCAATGCGAGATCTGGAGTTTCCCTATGGAGAGTTCAGGCCCGGCCAGAGAGACATGGCGGTTTCTGTATACCGCGCAGTTGCCGACGACCGCCAGCTTATTATCGAGGCGCCGACCGGCATTGGGAAAACGATGGCGACACTTTACCCGTCAATCAAGGCAATGGAGTCGAGTGCCGCGAGCCGGGTGTTTTACCTGTCAGCAAAGACATCGACCCAGGTACTTGCTCAGATTGCCCTGAAGGACCTTACTGTTGCTGGGGGCAGCCTGCGGTCTATCGTCATTACTTCAAAGGAAAAAACCTGTTTCAGTCCAGGGCAACCCTGTCATCCTGATCATTGTGAGTATGCGAAAGGCTATTACGATCAGGTACAGGATACTATTGATACCATGCTGGGGGAGACTGAGCATTTTGATCGGTCGACAATTGAATTTGCAGCCCGGAGGGACCGGGTCTGCCCGTTCGAATTAAGCCTGGATCTGTCCAGGTCCTGCGATGCCATTATCGCCGATTACAACTATGTCTTTGACCCCGTCGTTCACCTGCGCCGATATTTTGACTCCAATAACAGGGATTCTGTTGCGTTGGTTGACGAAGCTCACAACCTGGTCGATCGAGGCAGGGATATGTTTTCCGCAGAGGTATACAAGGAGTCCTACCTTGCGATTGCCAGGACTTCCAAAAATGCAGCGCCCTCTGTAATGAAGGCCGCGCAAAAAGTTAATCGGGCTTTCCTTGGCTACAAAAAGCGATACATAAACGAATTTGAATCACATGGACACATTATACGGTATGAAATTCCGGAGTCTGTTGTGTCAGCGATGCAAACCTTCTGTAGCAGCGCAGAGGAAGAACTTCGCAAGGAAACCTATGGAAGCTTCCGCGATGAGTTACTGAATTGTTACTTTGATACGCTCAGGTTTCTCAGGACTGCTGAGAACTTTGATGCTGATTACGCGGTGCTCCTCCAGCGTGAATCCAAAAAACATAGTCTGAAACTTTACTGTATTGATCCCTCAAGGCAGTTAGGGGAGGGCTTCGATAGGCTGGCGTCGACTATTTGCTTCTCTGCGACCATGCAACCGGCTGAATACTTCAGACAAATGCTTGGCGCCTCGGATGCCGCTAGCTGGTACCGGCTTGCATCGCCCTTTAGTGCCGCAAATATGCAGCTCAACGTCGCTGGATATGTTGACACTTCTTATAAAGGCCGGAATCAATCACTTACTGATCTGGTAGACCTTATTCAATGTGTGATCACCGCCAGGCGGGGAAACTATCTGGTGTTCTTTCCTTCCTATGATTATCTTCGAAGTGCCGTGCAGGTATTCGAGAACCGTTTCCCGCAGATCTCTCTACTGGTGCAACAAAGGAAAATGTCTGATGAGGAACGGCAAAACTTCCTTAGCGCATTCAAAGATGGCGGCGAGGTTTGTGGTTTTGCGGTGATGGGCGGCGCCTTTTCCGAGGGTGTTGACCTGAAGGGCAACCGGTTAATCGGTGCCATCGTGGTAGGTGTCGGTTTACCCCAGATAGGAATAGAACGGGACCTGATTCGGAATCACTTCCCTGAAGCAGGTTTTGAATACGCTTACCAGTACCCCGGTTTAGTGAGGGTATTGCAGACAGCGGGCCGCGTGATCAGGGATGAAGAAGATCGTGGGATCATTTTTCTGGTGGACAAGCGATATCGTGAACGCAGATACCTGGACCTGCTACCGTCAGAATGGGTGCCCAGATTCTGTGAAAACACCGCGGAGATCGCGGTGAACCTTGAGTCTTTCTGGAGCCGCCAGTAGGAACTTTTCGGGCTGTCAGGTCCCTAAAAAGTAATTTTACAGTTAGTGCATTGCAGATAGATTGATGGTGACCTGACCATCTGGGTGAGCGTTTTAAGTTCCGTAGGAATCCCAGGGAACAAACCAGTCTGCACCGGTGGCAGGATGCTAACTGCGGATTGCAATACTTGTCTTAAAAACAGCTCCCTGGGTGAAAGCTCTTGTTCGATGTAGACGACGTCGTAATCTGTCAATCCAGCAAGAACGGCTGCAGATTCTATCGCTACGTTAACGTCTCCAATGCCGTCAATAAGCCCGTGTTCAAGCGCCCGCGAACCAGACCAGACCCGACCCTGTGCAACTGAGTCGGCTTCTTCGATCGACAGGCCTCGGCCTTCCGATACCAGCGCAAGGAATTTATTGTATGTCTGGTTGACGGAGTTTTGCAGTACTCGCTTGAAAACCGGATTGATCTCTTTAAAGTTATTCATCGCCCCGGATAGCGAGGTGGTGCCAATACCATCTGAATGAACGCCCAGGTAATCCAGGCTTCGTTCAAATGTCGGGAAGATAGTAAATACGCCGATGGAACCTGTGATCGTGGTTTCTGATGCGAAAATTTTATTGGCGGTGCTCGAGATCCAGTAGCCACCGGATGCCGCGTATCCACCCATAGATGCAACGACAGGTTTGCCTCTCTCCTGGGCGGCTAGCAGTTCGGTTCGAATCAATTCCGATGCCGCAGCGCTTCCCCCCGGGCTATCGACACGCAGGACAATGGCCTTAACGTTCTTTGAGTTTTTTGCTTTGCGAATCAGTTTCGCGATTGTGTCGCCGCCAACTTCGCCTGCAGGCTGCTCACCATCGAGTATCGTTCCCTTGGCGATGATAACGGCAATCTTATCGGCGGCCGGGTTTCGTTCTGGCATCGGTGGTCGCATCGATTGTAGATAGCTTCGATAGACAACATGCTCAAAGGTGTCGCCAGACTCTCCGCTGATGGCCTGCATTTTAGATCGCCATTCTGCGGTTGTCACAAGCCCATCGATTAACCCCAGTTCTAGGGCGAGTTCTGCAGGTCCGTTTTCTGTTTGATCCAGTAATGTGGCGTAATTGCTAATGTAGTTGGTGATTGCCTCTGCACTAATATTTCTGTGCCTGGTGATTTTTGACAGGTAGCTTTCCCACAGGAAGTCGATGACTTCCTGTGTTGATTCCCTGGATTCATCTGACATGTTGTCGCGTAGATAGGTTTCTGCGGCATCCTTATAAATGCCAGCCTTGAGGACATGCATGCTGACCTGCAACTTGTCCAAGGCAGACTTAAGGTAAAGGGGGTAGACGCCAAATCCCTGAAGAAATACCCCACCCATTACTGGCAGGCTTTGTTTGTCGATGTAGATGGTGTCCGCAAAGGATGCAAGGTAATACTGAGACTGCGTATAGCTTGTGCCATAGGCAAAAACAGGCTTGCCGCTATCTTTAAAACTGTCCAGAGCATTACCAATGTCGTCGTACTGGTTCAGGGTAGTACCCTGCAGTCTGGAAAGATCCAGGGCAATCGCCTTAATACGATCATCTGTCCTGGCTAGTTGGATTGCATCCACCAGGTCCCTGCCCAGGGTCTCTGCATTTAGGGATTCCCCACCCCGCAGAAATTCCTCTATCGGCTCAATGGGCCGTAACTGTTCAACAATCACACCCTCCGGGTCTACGATCATTACCGCTGAAGCAGGAATCCCCTCCGACTCTTGGCCTACCAGGGCAACGACGACAATAACGATGAACGCAATGAACAGCAGATTGCCAATGGCATTTTTTAGTGCAGTGATGATCTGCCAGACCTTTTTCACGAACGAACTCTACCGAGATAAGAAGGACTGAATGCTACCACATCGGCCCGTCTGATCAGATGTTCGCGCCCACTTCATTCAGTGCGTCGATCACGACTTCCGGAGTTTTAGCGCATTCAGCGTTCATGCCCATTCTTCTTGCAGCGGAGACGTTCCCGGGATTGTCATCGAAGAAAAGAATTGCCTCGGCCGAGATGCCCAGACTGTCCAGGACATGGATGAAGGCAGCATCATCGGGTTTAAGAACACCTGCTTGGTGTGAAAGGAAAACGTCGCTGAAAGACGCCATTATTTCCTGATCACACAAAAACCCTTCCCTGTGTATGTGATTGGTGTTGGACAGGCATGCAAGGCGAAATTTTCTGGAGAGGTTATCCGGAAGTGATTGGGCGCCCGGCTAAGTAAGTTTGGGCCATCGTCGGAATTTTTCTATAAACTCGCTAGCGGCAATAGACAGCTTGAATTCGTCTACCATGTTTGTAGCGAATTCCTCTGACGTACATGCTCCCGATTCGGAACATCCCACAGAGAGGCTTCGTGTCCAGCCTTTCCAGATATCTTCATCAGAATATGGAGAGGTCGCCATGATTTCGGATAGAGACCCGAGTTCAATCAGAACGCCCCAGATCAAAAAGAACAGTGGTAATATTTCGCATAACAGCTGATTGAATGACGTTCAGCGGAAATCATATCGGAAAGGTGGACAATTTTGGCAAAAGGTATTTATGAGACGGGGTTGGATAAGAATCCAGCCAACTTTGAAGCACTTACGCCGCTAAGCTTTTTGGCAAGGACAGCTGCCCTGTACCCTGATTATCCGGCCACTGTTTACGGAAATACCACCAGGAAATGGGGTGAGTTCAATGAACGGTGCCTCAGGGTGGCATCTGCGCTTGTAAATCGGGGCGTAAAGCCCGGCGATACTGTCGCCGCGATCCTGCCGAACATCCCGGAAATGCTGGAACTGCACTTTGCGGTGCCGATGACCGGCGCGATATTTAACGCCATCAACACACGTCTTGACGCCCCTACTATCGCATTCCTGTTGGAGCATGCTGAGTCGAGTGTCCTCGTTACCGATAGAGAGTTTTCCTCTGTCGTCAAGAAAGCACTCGCGAATTCAGCACGTGACATGCTTATCATCGATGTAGATGACCCGTCCTTCGAGGGCGGGGAACTTATAGGTCAGCTGGACTACGAAGCGCTGTGTGCGGAGGGGTCCGTAGATTATTCCTGGCAGCCGCCGAATGATGAGTGGGACGCGATTTCACTTAACTATACTTCGGGAACGACGGGAGACCCAAAGGGGGTGGTCTATCATCATCGGGGCGCGTACCTGAATGCTGCCAACAATGCCCTGACCTGGGAAATGGGTATGCATCCCAACTACCTGTGGACATTACCCATGTTTCATTGCAACGGGTGGTGTTTTCCATGGACTCTGGCCGCTGTTGCCGGCGCAGCAATCTGCCTAAGGCAGGTTCGGGAAGACGCGATCTATGAAGCCTTTCGGAAAGATGCCGTGACTCACTTTTGTGGCGCACCTGTTGTGCTTAATACCTTGCTCAATGCGGAGTCATCGCTGAAACAGGGGTTACCGTCCGGTATCAAGGTGATGACCGCAGGGGCCGCGCCACCAGCAGCCGTTATTCTGGGTATGGAGACGCTGGGCTTCGACGTAATACAGGTATACGGTTTGACAGAAACTTATGGTCCTATGATTGTTTCAGCGTGGCGAAGGGAATGGGACAATCTCTCAGCGAACGAAAAAGCAACCCTTAAAGCTCGACAGGGAGTTTCGTCGATATTGGCTGGGGCCATGATCGTGGCTGATCCCGAGACGATGCAGCCCGTTCCATGGGACGGGTTGACTCAGGGCGAGGTGTTTATGCGGGGTAACATTGTGATGAAGGGCTATCTAAAAAACCCCGAGACAACAGCCAGGTCGTTTGCGGGTGGATGGTTTCATTCCGGAGACCTCGCTGTGTGTCATCCAGATGGGTACATCCAGATCAAAGATCGATCAAAGGATATTATCATTTCCGGTGGCGAGAACATTTCCAGTATTGAAATTGAAGATGTGCTGTTCAGTCACCCAAAAATCCTCGAGGCTGCGGTGGTCGCGAAGTCCGACGAAAAATGGGGTGAACATCCGTGTGCATTCGTTACGCTGAAGCCTGGGGAGTCAATGTCGGAAAATGATGTTATTCAATTTTGTAGGGATAACCTGGCGAGGTTCAAAACCCCCAAGACAGTGATATTCGGTTCTCTTGAAAAAACTTCCACGGGAAAGGTTCAAAAATACCTATTGCGAGAAATAGCCGAACATCATGATTTAGCTGACATAGGCGCAGGAAAAAGCGATGCCTAAAACAACTTCTTCAGTCATTAGGCTAGCGAAAACAAGAGACGCCGCGACGATTGCGGAACTGTCCCGGTCGCAGATTGAAAACGAACTGCCCTGGAGATGGAAGCCGGCCAGGGTACAACACCACATCAGGACCACAGATTCGACAGTCATCGTGTCCGAATCAGAAAACGTACTATCCGGTTTTGCGATCACCAGTTTCGCTGACACTACCGCCCACATCAGCTTGCTGGCGGTCAACCCAATGTTCCGCAGGCTGGGTATCGCGACTTCATTGATTCGTTGGATAGCGCTAAGCTGCCAGGTCGCTGGTATTGGTTGTATTCGGCTGGAAGTGAGAGTAAACAATACCGGCGCAATCGAATGCTACGCTAACCTGGGTTTTCAGATGGTGGGTATAAGAAAAGGTTATTATGAAGGCCGTGAAGACGCCCAGCTAATGACGCTGATGCTCATTAGTTCCGATATGGAGGCGCGACGTCCAAAGTGAATAGCCAATTTCTATGGTCAGGTACGGAATTGCAAGCCGCCTTTGGTCAGGCAGATATTTCTACTGGCGTTACTGGCATCAGTATCGATTCCAGAACGACTGCGCCCGGAGATCTTTTTGTCGCTTTGTCAGGTAACCCCGGTCCCCGTTTTGGCGGCGGAAATGAAAAAGCCGGCGATGGTCACAACTTCATAGAGATGGCAACGAACGCAGGGGCATCAGTGGTGATGGCCCATCGAAAAGTGACCTGTGCAGTTCCTGTTCTTTGGGTTGACGATACACTCGATGGCCTGTGGCAACTGGGCAGTTACTCCCGCAATCGGACATCCGCCAAGGTTGTTGGGATAACGGGAAGTAGTGGTAAAACAACCCTCAGGGCCTGGCTGCAGGCCATCTTAAGTCCGATCGTGAGCTGCCACGCTTCTGAGGGAAGCCTTAACAATCACTGGGGCGTACCTTTATCGCTGGCTAGAATGTCTGCAGGTTCTGATGTTGGGCTGTTTGAAATTGGAACCAATCATCCGGGTGAAATAGAACCTCTTTCGCGGCTTGTAGAGCCCGATGTAGCGCTGGTACTTAATGTGTTACCTGCGCATATTGGGAACTTTTCAGGCCTGGACGAACTCAAAGCAGAAAAACTTTCCATCAGTCATGGATTACGTAGTGGTGGCACGCTGGTAGTACCAGTAGGTCTCGCCGGTGACTCCAATCACCCAAAAATTATGACCTTCGGTGAGGGGGGAGATGTTTACGCCAAAGGCCGGTCTACGGGATCAGGGACCGTCGTTCGAATCGATGTTGCGGGGACAGTAGTTGAGTGTGAGGTACCGTTTATCGGGTCTGAACGAGTTGAATCTATAGCCGCGTTGTTTGCAGTCCTTTCTGCGCTGGGGTTTGATCCAGAGCAAGCAGTAGCACACATCAGCGCACTCGAAATTCCCAGTGGGCGAGGCAACCTGATTAAGGTCGGCGGCATCACCGTCATAGATGATAGTTACAACGCTAATCCAGTCAGCATGAAGATGTCGTTGGTACATCTCGCCTCAATGGAAAAACATCATCGGCGTATAGCGTTGTTAGGCGAGATGCTGGAGCTGGGTACAGCGTCACAGGCTGCCCACCAGGAGATAGGACGGCATTTAGAGGGTGTTGATCAGGTCTATACCTTTGGCCCAGGTTTCTCGGAGTCATCTTTTGCGCGGCAGGGTCACTTCCCTTCGGTTGACGAATTTGACCTCGAAAATTTTGTGAGTCGGCTGGAGCCTGGTGACAGCATATTGGTAAAAGGGTCAAACAAGGTTTTCTGGAAGCGCGAATTTGTAAAACAGCTCGCCGCCTTTATTGATCACCCGCGTTAGGGGCTTCATCAGACTCAACATAAATATCTGCTTCTTCTGCTGACAACATGGCAACTCCTTTCCAGGGTAGCAGTTGGTATTCCTCATGATTGAAATCCATAAAGGGGTATTTGATGATTTCAAAGTAGGGAGAGTAATCAAAATCACTTGGGGTACATAATTTTGGGTTTCGACGGAAGAACCTGGGTTCACCTTCCTCGGTGTGTTTGATCAACGGGAGAATGGGAAAACTCACATGCCCGAAGGACTCCGCAATCATCGTTGAACAAACAGTTTTTTCAGGTCTTCCTGCGCTATGGTGAAACAGGGTTGATGCCCATCTTCGGGGAAGCAGGAACCAGGGGAACAGGAATCTGGCCAGGTCAAGAATCTGCCTTACATCGTAATCTAACCCAACGTGGCTGATGGCATGTCGTGTCACACTGGTAGCATCATCGCCTGACAGTCTTGAAGGTCTGCAGATGCGTAAGTGTTCGCAGTCATAGGACGATAATGCACGTACGATAGTGCCGTGACCCAGTAGGCTCTCAACGATCAGCCTGTCCTGGGCATCGCCGCTGTAGAGTGAGGCGATCGTTGCACGAAGCCCTACGTCTTCTACATCATCAAGTCGCCCGATATAAAGAGCTGCGTGAGTCCATGGGCTGTTGGTCAGCCAGCGAATAATATCGCTGACACGAGTCCGGCCCTCCACCAGGATAACATCGCAAGGTTTTAGTTCGTGACTCAGACGATTGAAATCACTTAATGGGAACTGTCGGGCAGGCCGTTCCCGATTAATCCAGTTAATCATTATGCGCATTGTCTAAACTTCATCCTCAAACCAATGGTGTTGGTCTGGCTATTGGGAACCGGCTCATTGATGTTTTGTATAACGACGGGCCTTTATCTGTATAATCTTAACGCAGGATCTAGAGTTCAGTCATGATTGTCGACCGGTTAGGTAGAAAATTTAGCAACTTGCGTGTCAGCCTCACTGCTGCGTGCAATTATGCGTGTACCTATTGCGTCCCTGATGGCAAGCGACTGATGAAGGCTCATAATGAATTATCCGCGCCAAAGCTTCTTAAAGCGGTTGAGTTGTTACAACAGGCAACAGGTATCGACAAGGTGAGAATCACCGGAGGCGAGCCACTTGTCACACCTAAATTTGATGACTTCCTTCTCGGTGTTATGTCGATCGGCCTCAGCGATGTCAGCCTGACAACCAATGGCCAGCTACTCATGTCCAAAAAGGACGTGATTGCAGAGTCAGGGCTAAAGCGGATGAATATCTCCCTGGACACATTGAACCCGCTCAGGTTCAAGCAGATTGCCAGGGGAGGGGACCTGGAAACGGTGCTAAAAGGTATCGATGCAATGCTCGAACTTGGCCTCAAGTTAAAGATAAACATGGTGCCGATGCGATCCCAGAACTACAGCGATATTCTTTCCATGCTCGATTTTTGTTTCGAGCGAGGTATCGAGTTGCGCTACATCGAACTGATGAGGATGGGGCATCTTCTCGGAAGTAAAGGATTCCAGGCAGATTTTGTTTCCATGGAATCTCTTCTGGATGAAATCGGTAAAAAGTACGAGTTCAGCCGCACTGATGCGCCATATGATTCCACCGCGGCACGTTTTTATGTAGCGGACTACGGAAATTTCGGCATCATCGCCAACGAGAGCGAACCGTTTTGCAGAACCTGTACCAGACTCCGAATTTCTTCTGATGGTTATCTATATGGCTGCCTCTCAAGCGCCAATCGTCAGGACATGTCAGAGATTCTAGAGCTTCCGCGCCACCTGGCACTACCGAAACTACAAGGATTGCTTGTCACCGCTCTTGGTGACAAGAAGCTTGCATTCCAGGGCGAGGTCACCGTCATGAAATTCATTGGTGGCTAATCAGGCTTCGGCTTTAGTGCATGTTGTATGGGACCAATCAGTTTGCCCGATTGCAATCCATAAACTATCGACATAAACAACTATATCTACTCACATGGCGGTACTATCCGCACAACAGGGTGGCGCTAGCGACCTTAATGATAATTTAATAAAAAGGACCGAGCCATGATGGATCTCGACATCCCGGAACGATTGGTTCCAATTCGGGACAAGATCGACAAGTTTGTTAAAACAAATGTTGATCCACTCACAGACGAATACTACACCGAGATCGACGTCGGTGATCGCTGGCAATTGACAGACAGACAGCTGGAAATTCTTAATGGTTTGAAAGACAAGGCTCGCGAAGCCGGCCTATGGAACTTTTTCCTTCCTGAAAGTCAGGGCGGAGCAGGTGTAAGCAACCTCGAGTACGCGCATCTTGCAGAAGTCATGGCACGTAATCCGATCGCATCAGAAATATTTAACTGCGCTGCGCCTGACACCGGCAACATGGAAGTACTCGAGCGCTATGGCTCAGAGCAGCATAAAAAAGAATGGCTGGAGCCTTTGCTGGAAGGAAAGATTCGTTCTGCATTTGCGATGACTGAGCCGCATGTCGCTTCTTCAGATGCAACTAATATTGCGACAACAGCAGTACTTGAAGGTGATGAGTGGGTTATTAACGGTGAGAAGCATTATATCTCTGGTGCAGGTGATCCCCGTTGTAAAATTATGATCACCATGGTTGTAACTAATCCGGATGCACCCAAGCACCTTCGTCAGTCACAAATTTTGGTACCACTTCCGTACCCAGGTGTGGAAGTAGTCCGACCTATGTTCGTTTTTGGTAAAGATGATGCTCCACACGGGCACATGCATATCAAGTTCGATAATGTGCGAGTGCCAAAGGAAAACATTATTCTTGGCGAAGGTCGCGGATTTGAAATTTCGCAGGGTCGTCTTGGCCCAGGTCGAATTCACCACTGCATGAGATCCATTGGCGTCGCTGAACGAGCCCTCGAGTTGTTGTGCCGTCGCGCACTGTCTCGAACAGCTTTCGGCAAGTCGCTGGCAGAGCTGGGCGGTAACTATGACGTTATTGCAAACTCACGCATAGAAATTGATATGTGTCGACTCGCAGTTTTGAAGGCTGCGTACATGATGGACACGATTGGAAATAAGGAAGCCAGGAAGTACATCTCGGCGATTAAGGTCGCAGTACCTAATATGACACTTAAGGTCATTGACAGTGCTATTCAGATGCACGGTGCGCTTGGCGTCTCGCAGGACACGCCTCTTGCGGCTATGTGGACTGGTCAACGAACGCTCAGGTTGGCAGATGGTCCAGACGAGGTGCATCGGCGGGTTATTGCACGAGAAGAGCTGAAGCAGTATCAATAAGCTTAATCAGTGAGCTGATTTAAAGGCCGCTATACGCGGCCTTTTTTTTGTCCGATTATTATTCGCGTTATATCAGGATACGATTTCCATGAGATCATCCTGATGTTATGTTATTAATATACTTAAACTTATAACCTTGATTACGCTGTGATTTGCAGCTTAAATTGCCGCTTATATCTAACGCTAGCGGTGCATTGATGCAATATGTCCATCTTTGGGTAGTACTGATTGCTACATATAGTTTCACCGCAAAAGGATCTGACGAAACCAGTATTATCGATGCTGGTTTTGATTTCACATTAACTCGTGACATTCACTATGTCGCTCAGGAACTTGATGAGGCGACAACACTTCAGACCCTGGATGTCTATAGACCAAACAACATCACACTTGCACCGGTTGTTCTCTATGTTCACGGAGGCGCCTAGACTTTTGGTGACAAGAAAGACGTCCATGTGAAACCAAACTATTTCACACATAGCGGCTTCGCCCTTGTCAGCATCAATTACAGACTAAGATGGGATTACAAGATATACGACCAGGTCGTCGAACTTGTCAATACAATCCGATGGGTTCAGGAACACGGCGCCGAGTTCGGCCTGGATGCGAACAGAATAGTTATGATGGGGCACGGCGCGGGCGGACACCTGGTATCACTGGTCATGGCGGCTTCACCTCAGACTCACGTATCCAAAAACCCGAACCTGCCACCTTTTGCGCTTTTGTATAACCCTGAACGGGATATCACCACACTGCAGGCAAAGGGCTTTGCAAAAGCCCTGACAGGTGCCGGTAGTGAGCTAGTGATGTTTCCGGGTTCAGTAACCGATCCTGCAAGAACAAATGAGCTAGTAGGTGTTTCCGGTAACATTGCAATGGTCGCACTGATGGCTTTCATTCCCTCCCAGATTTAATCAAACTACTGCTTATGTTGAAACAATACTACTTGATAGGTTGGTGGGTCCTGCTATCTTTGCCGATCCGTGCGGAAATCAGCGATCCGGCACTCATTATCGGCACCGAACAGACCGCAGGCGTTGTCGGCACCAAACAGACCGCAGGCGCTGTCGGCACCGAACAGACTGCAAGCGCTGTCGACACCCAACAGACCGCAGGCGCGGCCGAATTGGCGGTTCGGGGCCAAAGTGTTGTCAATGGGATGGTTTATGCGGAGATTAATTATCAACTACCGGTTTCTCTGGTAGCTGGCGGATCTATCGTGCTTCGCCAGCAATGGACGGAGGTGCGAAGGCTGCAAATAGAAACGCCGGCTTCCACCAACTTCGTGCGAGTAGTGACGGACGAGCCTTCAGCCGCGCAATTGCTAGCACGTGACGTCGAGGTAGTTGGGATCGCAGGCGAACCCGGGTACCAGGCATCAGGGATCGCCTTCGACGTGACTTCAGGTGTGCTGCAGGCAGGAACCGTCGTGCGTTTGGTTGTAGACAGATTGCAGCTTCCAAAGGCGGCAATGACCCATTACGAGATACCGCTGTACGTCAAAAATAATCAGGAAACATCCTTAACCAGGGTGCCCAGTAATACCATCCAAATTAGGCCAGGTGACTTCAGTCAGCTCAGGTTGTATTCCAGCTCTGTCGCGACACCCGGTGAACTCGTCGATCTTTGGGTGAGGCTCGAAGACGAATACGGGAATATTGCGCAGGCGCAAAACCTGTCCCTTGATTTACTAGTAAATGGTGTCTTCTCGGAAAGGTTGGATGTTGTTACTCCCGTTCAGAAAATTGATGGCATTAGTTTCCCCGCCGTAGGCACCTATCAATTGGAACTTCGTACCGGGGGGGGCGGAATCTCTGCAACATCGAACCCTGTGCTCGTGAGCAACAAGCCATACCGGATTATCTGGGCTGACCTGGGTGTCCCGACTGAAATGTTGGCAGGCGCAAACTCAGGGGAGGAGCTGGCACGCAACGCCATGGGACGATATGACCTGACCTTACCCGCTGAGCACGACGTATTAGATGACACGTCGGTCGTGAGTCATTGGCAATCGCTTGCAACGGGCGGAGCTAGCCTTGTTCTTTCAAAGAGTGATACCGCTTCGTTTACCTTAGCCAAGCCAGAACAACCCACAGATCTACGACGAATGGTGCCTGGGAATCTTCAACTGGTTGAGATTGTCAGCGGCGGTTCTGTTTATGACTGGTTCGGAAATAAGGCTGCAATGATGGGATTCCGGATTGGTTTCACCGGGTCCAATCACAGTCACCAGTATTCTGGACGGTCTCAAGAGGTGAATACTGCTATCTGGCTAACAGAAGGGCAACACTGGTTCGATGCGATGAGTAAACACCAGACTTATGTTTCGGTTGGATCAAAAATTGTTTTGGCAGTAAGCCCAATGAATCTTGGCCTGGAACCGATCAGAAATCTTGACCTGCAGATTGCAGCAGCATCGCCAATCGCTTCGGTCGAGGTTTTTAAGAACGGCAGCCTTTTTAAAACAAAGCGCCAACTTGACACCGGGGGTAGTCGATTTCGTTTGGTCATTGAATCTTCGAGTGAACCTTTTAGTCGTTTAATGAGCAGACCGAGGAACGCACGAGAGTGGGTAGGCTATATCGTTGCACAAGGCGCCACGATTACTCTGGACCGCGCAGGGCCAACCTGGCAGGTTAAGCGTGGACGAGAGTCCCGGCGAGTAGACTTTTTAACTCGAACACACGGGCTGGATGAGTTTCTGGAATTCGAGCTTACTTCAGCCAATGCAGACACCGTGATTGAAATAGGGATTGCCCCTGGATATGAAGATGTTGCGTGGATACCCAAAGACCGTTTACCGAAACCGACGCCCGGGCAGAAATTTCTTATCCCTATCAACGAAGCGATACAGGGTGGAACAAGAACATTTGAGGTAGAGGGTTACCGAGATTCTGTGCGTGTTGAGCCTGCTCTCGTTCCTTTTGAGTCTTCCATGCATTATGAGTTTGATGACCCTTCAACTCCACAACTTGGCGACTATTATTACTTTCGAGTGAGGTTGGAGGATGGGGGTTTTGCCTATACTTCACCCATCTATGTGGGTGATTTCGAGTGATTTCGAGTGATTTTGAAAACCACAAAGGCATGACAACTGGTGCGCATGTCTCGTAGAATTGTAAATGGTCCCTGCATAGGCCTGCCGCCGACATTGGCAAAGCTATATTTAGTATTGCAACACTGAGTATTACGATAAATAGCCTACCGCAAAATTATCAATTTCCTCATTATCTTAGTCGGTCACGAGTGTCTAGTTGGAAGCCCATCTGTGGTGTTTCCTCTCAGGAGTTATTATGTATTCCGCTACTGTAGGTTTGGTCAAGGCAACATGGCATGCCGAAGCTGTCGACGCCTTTGCCATCAGTTGTAGTTCAGAGCTGAAGAGCGCCAATCCGCAGATTCAGGTAAACACATATAGTGTTCCAGGCGTTGTTGAAATCCCGCTGTTTACAAAAAAACTGATTAAATCGCAGACAGTGGACATCGTCGTGGTCGCTGGCCTGATTGCCGATCACGGTGTCTACCGCCATGATTTCGTCGCGTCAGCGGTTATGGACGCAACTATGAAGGTGCAGATGGAAACAGGCGTGCCTATCATTTATGGCATCCTCACCCCCCAGGAATTCATGAGTGAAGGTCGAGCAGAGTTTTTCAAAGAGCATTTCATCAAGAAAGGCCAGGAAGCAGCCACGAGTATCCTGAAAACGCTGGACAATGAGCGACTACTTGCTGGCCTGCTCAAGCAAACAGGGTAACAGCTGATGTTTATTGGCTCATGGTTAGGCGATTGGGTAACCGATAGTTCAGCAAAGGGCATTGATGGTGTGGCACGCACATAGCCGTTAAGATGCATGGTTACAATCGATCAAGGAATACGGCTACATGAAGTACCTACACACCATGGTGAGGGTCCATGATATTGACGCCTCTCTGGATTTTTATTGTGACAAGCTGGGCCTGCAGGAAAATCGCCGTTACGAAAACGAGCAGGGGCGGTTTACGTTGGTTTTCCTTTCTGCGCCGGGTGATGAGTCCGCTCAGGTAGAACTCACTTACAACTGGGATGCCGATGAGTTGGGTGATGGAAACCGGAATTTCGGACACTTGGCTTATGCCGTTGATAACATCTACGAGACCTGTCAGCGCTTGATGGATGGCGGCGTCATTATTAGTAGACCACCCCGTGATGGCCGCATGGCTTTTGTAAGATCTCCGGACAACATTTCAATCGAAATTCTACAGCATGGGGATTCCCTCGCGCCCGAGGAACCCTGGCTTTCCATGGACAACGTCGGTGAATGGTAGGTTCGCCGATGGTGCTGCTGCCCTGAACCGTGGCGATACGCGATAACTCGGCTGACACAGGCAATGCAGCGGCTCTCATTGCAGATACGATATAGCTTTTCAACAAAACCCGGTTGCAGCCGACGTGCGGTTGCGCAAGACGATGTGATACCCGTTTTTGTCCACCGCTGCGACGACTCGCGGGTTTCGCTCAGACAGGCTTTCCCCAACCAGCTAAGTGCCATTCAGGTCGATAGCTAATGCTTTTAACTTATCCGACATACAAATTGACACTTCAGGCTGTAGTAGCAAAGATGGCGTGGTCGCACAAAGGTCAATAGGGAAGAAAATCATGGGTGAGCAATCCTGGTTATCATTAGTGCAAGAGGAAATACTGCAGCCGGATCTCAGGATCTGCGATCCACACCACCATCTCTGGGACCGGAATGGCAGTAGATACCTGCTTGATGAAATTTTAGAAGATGTCTACACGGGACATCGTGTCGTTAGTACAGTTTTTGTTGAGTGTGATTCGATGTTCAGGGCTGATGTTACCAAGGACTTGGCGCCCGTGGGAGAGACCGAATTCGTCCAGGGTGTGGCGGCGATGAGCAGTTCCGGTGCTTATGGTGACTGCCGTGTTGCCGCAGGTATTGTCAGTTTCGCAGACCTGACCCTTGGCGCGCAAGTACGGCCAGTGCTAGAGGCACACATTGCAGCTTCAGTGAATCGGTTCCGTGGTATCCGCCATGCCGCAAGCTGGCATACCAGTCCGGATATTCGGATTTCTCATTCCGATCCGGTAGAGCACCAGATGCTACAGGATGATTTCATGGAAGGATTCAATGTCCTGGGCGATCTGGGCCTGACGTTTGATGCCTGGTGTTATCACACGCAGATCGATGAATTTACACAACTGGCAAAAGCCAATCCCACGGTGACCATGGTGCTTGACCATTTCGGCGGGCCTCTTGGCATAGGTCCATATGAAGGCAAACAGGTAGAAGTTTTCAAGGCCTGGCAACAAAGTATCCAGGCGCTTAAAGATTGCAGCAATGTCCACTTTAAGCTGGGCGGCATTAATATGAAGATCAATGGGTTTGGTTGGCATAAAAGGGCGCTGCCTGCTTCTTCCGACGAACTTGTGGACAAAACTGCACCCTATTATGAATTCTGTATTGATACATTTGGTGCAGATAGATGCATGTTTGAAAGCAATTTTCCAGTCGACAAGGAATCCGTTTCCTATCCCGTTTTGTGGAACGCATTTAAGAAGATGTCACAGTCCCGAACGGTCACCGAGAAGGCGAAATTATTCCACGACACGGCTGCTCGCGTGTACCGAATATGACCAGCTTTGAGGGTAGCTTCTACTGTGAGAAGGCTGATGATTGATAGACGGACTTTGCTCACAAGAATAGTGGCAGGCTTTTCGCTTATTGGCTTGGCTGGATTTTCTGTTCCATTTATTCGTTCCTGGGTACCTGCTTTTAGAAATGAGACCATTTTAGATGTTGATGTTGGAGGAATGGTCGCCGGGGACATCAAAGTTGTGCGGTGGCTGGGGCGAAACGTGATGGTTCTGCGGCGGGACAGGAACCAGGTTGAGCAACTCATTGTCTCCGACGCTCTGAATGATCCTGACTCCTTGCTGTCTCAGCAGCCGGATTACGCAGCCAATACCTTCAGGTCCAGGAAACCAGAGCACTTGTTAGTCTACGCTAACTGTACCCATCTTGGTTGTGAGGTGGATTTTACCGCCGGAGCGAGGCTCGCAGGGTTTCGTTGTCCCTGTCATCGTAGTGAATATGACATCGCTGGAAGGGTAGAAAAGGGTGCTGCGGCCAAGCTTAATCTGGAGGTTCCTGAGTATGAGTACGTAGGACGAACCGTGATTCGGCTAAGAAAAGGGTAACTGAAGAACAACAACCGAAAGCTGCATGCGGAAGAAACGAGGCGCAACTGGTCGGTTGGGCCTAAAGGCTATTACCAAAAGGATACGCAACCCGAGTGAAAAGAAAACGTTTACTCATTGTCTACCATAGTAAAACCGGCAAAAACGGTTTAATGGCCAAGGCGGTGCTAGAGGGTGCAAATCATCCAGAGATTGACGTCGATGTCACGTTCAGGGAGGCAATGGAAGCTGGGATAGAGGATCTGCTGGAAGCAGACGGCATTATCTTTGGAACCCCTGAAAATTTTGGCTATATGTCCGGCGCACTAAAAGACTTTTTTGACCGTACCTTTTATGAAGTTGAGGGACAGGTCGATGGCAAACCTTATTGCATGCTGGTCGGGGCGGGAAACGACGGTACAGGTGCGTTAACCGCTATTCGCCGCATATGTAATGGATATAATTTTAAAGAAGTTCAGCCACCCATCGTTGTGGTTGGCGATCTTGAAGACCAGCAGCTACAGAGTTGCAGAGAACTGGGTATGGCAATGGCCGCAGGTTTGGAAGCCGGTATTTTCTAGCCCGGGTTTTGCGAGTGCTTGTTATATTTTGGCGAAATAGATTCGCTCAGCCAACATCACCTTAGGTGCCAGAATGATCGTTGAGGTCATTGTAGGTATTGCCATCAGCGCAAACGAGCCATCGATAAGTCCCACCATAGCATCCAGCGAAAGCATACTGGCAACGACTGTCATGAGAATCAGTAAGGCAGTCGCGGTACAAATAACCAAGGGCTCCACGCCAGATCACCGAAGGTAATGAGCAAAGCTTCAATCGAGTTGATTGACAGCCCCGATCAGATCTTCCATCAGCGGTCGATCACGATAGTTTTCTTCTGCAAATTTGCCAACAATGATGCCCTTTGAGTTAACCAGAAAAACACCAGGGAAGGGTACGCCATAATATTTGCTTGATGGATCGTAATTGGGGTTGAGCAGCCCCAACTGGATGATGGCGGATGATTCAGGGTCACTTAGGAGTGGGAAGGTAATCTCGTATTTGTGCGAAAAACGCTCGAGTTCAGCGCGTGAGTCATACAAAACCGCCGCGACATTGACTCCTTTGCTCTTTAGATCAGGCGCATGCTCGGACAACTCAACGAGTTGTCTAATACAGTAAGGTCACCATTGGGTGCTACGGCTAAAAAACAGCAGCAGACCTTTTTTGCCATACAGGCTTTGAACCGGGATGACAGCGTTGCTGATATCAACAACGCTAAACTCGGGAAGAGGGGCGCCTGCGGCTAGGCTATCGGCCCATAACCATTCCGCAGCCCATAAATCCCTGCCAGATAAACAGAGTATTAGCATTAACGTTACGTTTAGAATCTTGGCTCGAATGACGATCGCCTTATTTGAATGTTATCGGTCGTGGTAACAGCAACATTCACGCTATTTGCGTTCACCCCACTATTCGTACTGACTTGCGCTAGCGGCACCAACGCGCGATTATTTCTCTTCTTAATCGATCGCGTGCCCAGCATGTCAGTTTCTGATGATAACTATTGGTTAAAGCCTTTGGAAGAGCGTCACGCATGGGACATTCTTGGTTGGGAATACCCGTTCCCTTATAATTTTTATAACCCATCGTTCGATGACCACCAGGAACATTACGTCAGACAGTTCCTGAATCCTGAGTTAAAATTTCACGCGGTCCTTGATACCTGCGGGACGATGGTCGGTTTTTGTTCGTTTGGTTCTGATGGACAGGTCTCGGGTGGTGACTATAGTGACGAAGCGTTGGATATAGGTGTTGGGATGCGGCCGGAGCTCACGGGGCAGGGAAAAGGCGCTGCTTTTTTTGGTGCAGTTTTGGACCATGCACTTGGTACGCTCAATCCGGAGTTCCTTCGTTTAACAGTCGCAAAGTTTAATCTGCGAGCGTTAAAATTGTATGAGAATTTTGGTTTTGAGCTGAAAGATGAATTTTCCGAACAGCCGAGTGCTGTGCCTTACTGCATCCTGGTTCGGGCGGCGGCGAGGCCCGTATGAGCCCCTTCAAAATCGACGGCATCGATCACCTGGTGCTTCGTGTTGGTAATCTTGCTGACTCGCGTAGGTTCTACGAAGGATTGCTCGGTTGCGTGATGGAGCGAGAGTTACCGGATATAGGCCTATTCCAACTTCGCGCGGGAAGGCAGTTGATTGATCTGGTTCCTATTGGCGGTAAATTGGCAGGAGACTTAGAAGTTGTTCAGAAAAACAGGAACCTGGATCACTTCTGCCTGACTATTTCACCTTTCGAGCCAGATGTTATTACTGAACTGATGATCTCAGCTGGTGTTTCCTGCAGCGAGGCAGCTACACGATATGGTGCTGATGGCTATGGGTTGTCGATTTATGTAACTGATCCAGATGGCAACACCGTCGAACTCAAAGCCGCCAGATAGTAGTTTGTTTCGGCTTGATGAAACCGCTACTCTTGCAATCGCATCCTCAAAAATAATAATACAGAGGTATCATGAGTTCTTCCCTCGATGACTCTTCGTTTGCAACAAAGGTCGTGGTAGTAACAGGTGCAGGCCGTGGGCTTGGGCGTTCTCACGCCATTGAATTCGCCCGGCGTGGCGCACGAGTTGTTGTAAATGACCTTGGTGGCGCTGTCGATGGAACAGGCAGTGGAACAACCGCGCAAACAGTCGTTGATGAAATCCGCAACCTAGGCGGCGAAGCCTGCGCAAATACAGATTCGGTTACGACGCAGGAAGGCGCCGCGGCGATAATCGGTACTGCTGTGGAGAACTACGGTCGTGTAGATATCCTTGTGAACAACGCAGGTATTCTCCGCGACAAAACATTCACCAATATATCTATTGAAAACTTCAGGGAGGTGTTGGATGTGCACCTTATGGGCTCAGTAATGGTGACGAAAGCGGCTTGGCCAGTGATGCGCGACAACAACTGGGGAAGAGTCGTTTTTACCAGTTCGGGATCAGGGATATTCGGTAACTTTGGTCAATCTAACTATGCGTCGGCCAAGATGGGGCTGATTGGGCTAATGAATGTATTAGCCCTGGAAGGTGCAAGTAAAGGGATCAAGGTAAACACGCTGGCGCCCGGGGCGCTGACACGAATGACAGAAAGCCTGCAGGACACCAACCGTCGGGGTCGTCCAGAGCAGGTAAGCCCTGCTGTGTTGTACCTCTGCTCAGAGGAAGCCCCCCAGGGGGTTATCCTTCAGGCAGCAGATGGGCGCTTCTCACGAATCCGTTTAAGCGTTGATGAAGCCGTCGACCTGGGTCCTGAAGTAACGTTCGAGGACCTGATGTCCGTTCGCCATGAATTTGGCCTGGATTAGGCCCTCAAATGTTAAATGCAAAAATGTCGATCGCTGCGATGATTAACTCAAGCGCTATGGATTGGAAATCCTCACCTTCTTCCACAGTGAGCCGCAAGAGATTTCATCTGGTAGGTGAAGCGGAAAGTCGACTGTCGAGCCATCCATGAGGCTCAAGAGACAAAAGCTGCCCAAGCTTTGCACAGACAGGCTTCAGGTAAGGCTGCTCGAGCCACATGAAGCAGACCTGATGGTTCGGTTTCGTCATGAAAATCGTGATTATCTCGAGCCGTGGGAACCCCTTCGACGGCCCGATTTTTTTACTGAAGGCTTCTGGGAAATTCACCTTAGGTTGACACTAAGAGACTTCAGGGAGAGTGCGAGCGCATGTTTTGTGTTGTTGTCACCCAGCGAAGACGAAGTGCTAGGTGTCTGCAACTACACCAATATTGTTCGTGGTACCTTTCAGTCATGCCAGCTCGGTTATGCCCTTGCTGAGAAACACCAACGCAAAGGCCTTATGTTTGAAGCCCTCTCGATGACCAATGCGTATATGTTCGATGACCTTGGCCTGCACCGGATTATGGCGGGATACCTTCCCCATAATGAGCGAAGCGGAAACCTGCTGAGCCGGCTTGGGTTCGAAAAGGAAGGGCTTGCGAGAAAGTATTTAAAGATCAACGGGCGATGGGAGGATCACCTGCTGACTTCCCTGATTAACGACACTTAGTGAAGCCTGTGTACGAACCCAGGACTACCCAAATACATTCCACCATCTACATTTAGACATCGATCATCTGCATAGACCAGCACCGATCAACAGTCGCTCGAACTCGCTATACCGACCGTGTAAGTCGCCGATAAGGTAGGTTGCCATGGTTTGGGGAAGCAGAATTAAGAAGAGCTTACTCTATAGAGATTTCCCAGTGTCTGATATTAACTCCTTCCTCTCCTGGTTTTATTTGCCAGATTCCAGCCTGATGACGATACGCTGGTTGATTCGACCGGATAATCGAGAGAAAAAGTTTGTTAGCCGCATTTGCCAACCATACTTTCTGGTGAGCAATGCATAGGCAATATTCGCTTCAGCGCTGTCTAACACGACGTAGGCGTGACAATCATGCCACAGCCCAAGGGCTCCCCCCCGCATGTCGCACGTTGCCATTTGAGCCGTTGAGCCGTTCTTCACCCGCTTTACCTTGCCCGCGCCAGCAGCGCTAAACAGGTAGTGGCTATCAGGGTCAACGGATGCAAACCAAACGGGTGTGTCGACAGCGATACCGGATCGCCGAAAGGTTCTAAAAGAGATGTATCTTGCGTTAATGTCCATACG
>Ga0209091_10000159_pt1 | contig 67015 bp, 64 predicted proteins | sample ArcticOcean_MG_C_6_FD_187438 | JGI IMG/M metagenome (GOLD analysis project Ga0209091, IMG submission 187438) | Marine microbial communities from western Arctic Ocean - ArcticOcean_MG_CB8_128 (SPAdes) (version 2) | ecosystem: Environmental > Aquatic > Marine > Oceanic | place: Arctic Ocean...
GTGTGAAGCACGCCTTACATTTATGTTAGTTTGGTGGTATGTGCGGCCGATTTAACATCATTGATGATCCACTGACCCAGCTGATTATGGAGGTTGTCGAGGGTGATGTCCCCTGGGCCATGACAACGGAGTACAACATTGCGCCGACTCAGACGGTGCCTGTGCTTCGGCATTCCGACGAGGGAGGTTGGGACATGCCTTCCATGAGGTGGTGGCTGGTACCTTCCTGGTCGCCGGAACCCGGTACCAAATACAGCATGTTCAATGCGAAGTCCGAGACTCTGACAACGAGCAGGGCCTATAAAGAGCCCTTCAAAAGGCGCAGGTGCGTCATTCCTGTGTCGGGTTACTACGAATGGAAAAAAGAGGGTTCCATCAAGGTCCCTTACTACATTGAACCTGCGAGCGAACCGGGCTTTGCTTTCGCCGGGCTATGGGACAGGTGGCATCGTGGTGACCAGATTATTGAGAGTTGCACAATAGTGACTGCTGCATCACCAGAACCCATGAAAAACATACACCACAGAATCCCTGTCCATCTGACCGTAGATCAGGCAAGAACCTGGGTAAATCAGCAGACCGAATCATCCCGACTTCAGGATCTGCTCGTGCCGGAAATCCGAATGGAGATCCAGGTGACGCCCGTATCGACAATCGTGAATAATGCAAGAAACAAAGATGACCGATGCGTGGAGCCGGTAGGCGAAACTATTAGGATTCACCAGGTAAAATTAATTGCGACACCTCACCGAAGCTAACCCTGGGTGGCGAGGAAGATTAGGTGCAGCTTTATTTCTTGTGTGTGAGGCAGGACGGAGGTTGTCACTACAGGCTGCGCCTTTTAATTGAGACTTATGTGAAAGTCGTCGTCCAGTTTGTCCAGTGCGTATCCAGCTTCATCCGGTCCATCTGACAGCCGTGGTGTTCGATGATATTCAGTGCTGTATTGGGGAATACTGCGCTAGATATTCTCAGGTTCATAGTATCCTCTCGATTGCGGCTTTAAGGGGCGCCAAAAGTGCCTTTGGGGTGGCTCGCTGAAAAGAGAACGAATAGCATTGGTGATCTTTGGCGAGCTTCGCAATGCCACTGGCAAGTGCTTGTATGAGTTGGTCTTCAATCTTTACATGAGGCTCAAGCGCCAGGTTGTTTACCTGCAACAGATGGTGTTTCCGCTGTGCTTTCGCGTCTAATCGTCCGATAAGGGAATCGCCGTACAGGAGGGGTAGAGAAAAATACCCATACTTGCGTTTTGCAGCGGGCACATAACATTCGAGTAGGTATTCGAAGTCAAACAGTTCGCGAGTGCGCCTTCTGTTGATCACCACGTTATCGAAAGGGGATAGCAGTCTAACGGATTGGCGAGTTGATCTAACGGGGAGCAGACTAAGTAGTTGCTCTGTTGTGTAGCAGGCGCGACCCTGGACGTTCACTTCGAGTAGCTGGCCTTCTGAGACCAACGCAGAGAGGGTGGCCCTTAGCGGATCTTTTAAGGTGATTTTGGATAATCTGCGGATGATGGGTTTGGCATAGCCAACGTCGTATTCGGTGGCTATGCCCAAAGCGTGGACCATGCCCAGCACTATAAACCTTGTCCATTCCTCCAGGGTGGGTTCTGAAGTACTGATGGATGAAGGAAGAACATTTTCCGTCAGGTCGAATACTTTTTGGAAGCCTTCGCGGCGGGTCACCATTAGTTCGCCAGAGAAAAACAGGTGTTCCAGAACCCGTTTCGCCGGTTTCCATTCCCACCAGCCGCCACGTTTCTTACCGCTGGTATCTTCGAAGTCGCGGGACTGCAATGGACCCTCGGCTCGAATTCGAGCCAGCACCTCGGCCTTGAGCTTGTCGTCACACTGCCTCGTGTTACGAAACCCTTTCATCACCGGTAGCGAGTACCGGAAATCCTTGAAAGGAAGAAATGCAGCTGCGTGACTCCAGTATTCAAAGACTTCCCGTTCCTGGACGAGTTTCTCAAGATGCGTGGGATTGTAATTGCCCACACGATTATAAAGGACATGCTCGTGGGCACGATTGATGACAGAGATAGTGTCAATCTGGACGTAAGTCAGGCGTTGTATTGCCTTGTTAGTTGCATTTTTCCCACGTCCGAACTCATTATCCCGGAGCAAACCTTGTTGCTTGAGGAAGAGCTTTCGGGCATCGCTCTGGGTGAGTTCCATGCGGCCAGTTTAGCCGAATGGAGGCATTGAGTCGCGGCCATGAAGGGATTGAACATGCTAAACTAGTGTTAGCTGATTAGTGAGTGATTGCATGAACCAAAGTATCTTGATTCTTCTTGGATCCCTGCTGATTTTTTCGAGCAGCGAGGCTGGCGCGGCAAGTCGGGAAGCGGTGTATGGCGAAGGTGCGATGGTGTCTTCTCGTTCAACCCTGGCGTCAACAGTGGGTGTGAAGATCATGAAGCAGGGCGGCAATGCCATCGATGGTGCGGTTGCTACCGCCTTTGCCTTAGCGGTTACCTATCCTTCCGCAGGAAACATCGGTGGTGGTGGATTCGCTGTCATCCATTTTGAGGACGGTAAGGTCATCACCCAGGATCATCGGGAAATGGCGCCTGGTGCGGCGCATCGTGACATGTATCTGGACGACAATGGCGATGAAATCAAAGGACTCTCTCGAAGTACCCTGCTGGCAACAGGAGTTCCCGGAAGCGTTGAGGGATTGTTGGGTCTTCTTAGGGACTACGGGACTAATACCAGGCAGGAAGTCATGGCGCCTGCGATAAAGTTGGCGGAAGAGGGCTTTTTACTTGATACCGACCTCGCGACACACATTAATACTGCTGGTCAAGCGTTGTTTAAAAATCCGGCGGCGGTCAAGAAGTTCACGGTTGATGGCCGCGCCCTGCAGGCCGGAGATATTTGGAAACAACCTGATCTGGCAAAAACTTTGAGACTTATTTCAGACAAGGGAAGGGATGGATTCTATGCAGGAGAGACAGCAGACCTGATCGTCCGGGAGATGCAAAAAGGTGGGGGGATTATTTCTCACGATGATCTAGCTAATTACCGCGCAGTCTACAGGGAGCCTGTTCACACTAACTATAGAGGGTATGACGTCTGGACCATGGGACCACCTTCTTCAGCCGTGTTGGTGCTGCAAATGCTCAACATGCTCGAACCTTTTGATCTCAAGGCCATGGGCTGGGGTAGTTCAAAGGTGATACACCTGATGATAGAGGCTGAGCGTCGTGCTTACGCTGATCGTGCAGAGCATCTGGGAGATTCTGATTTTTATGATGTGCCGCTGGACATGTTGGTCGACAAGAAATACGCACAAGGCCGGTTCAGTGATTTTGATATAAACAAGGCCTCAAGCAGTAAGGCGATTTTTGCGGGTGCTGCACCGGCGCAGGAAAGTATGGAGACCACGCACTTCTCAGTGATTGATAAGTCTGGTACCGCGGTTTCATTTACAACGACGCTGAATAGCTCCTATGGAAACAAGATGGTGGTTCCTGGAACGGGGATTCTGCTCAACAACGAGATGGACGACTTCTCTATTAAACCTAACACGGCAAATCAGTTTGACCTTATCGGGCGTGAAGCAAATGCTATCGCGCCTAGAAAACGTATGCTGAGTTCTATGTCACCAACAATTGTATCGAAAGACGGTGTGCCCGTTCTGGTAACGGGATCGCCCGGTGGGTCTACTATTATTACGACGACGCTGCAGATTATTTTGAACGTTGTTAGTCATGAAATGCCACTGGAGGATGCAGTTAGCCTGCCACGCTTTCACCATCAGTGGAAACCTGATCGAATAATTTATGAAAAATATGCCTTCTCTCCCGACACACTAAGAGCGCTTGAGGAAATGGGGCACGTTGGTTTTTCCGCCTGGCCATATGGTCGTGGAATTGGCGATGCCAACTCGGTGCTAATGAAAGATGGGAAGTTGTACGGGGTCAAAGACCCGCGTGCAGACGGAGTGGCGGTCGGGTTCTAATGTCTATTCGTTTCCTTGTTATTGATGGTTTTAACCTGATCCGCCGAATTTATGAGGCGAGAATACACAAGGAAAAGCCTCAGGGTGAATCGAGCAATGTTTCCGCAGAGGACATGAAGCAGGTGATAGAGGCTACAAAGTCCTCGTTGGCCCGGGCACTCAAGGCGCACCAACCTACTCATGCAGCCGTGGTTATGGAGCACCATGACAAGACATGGCGACACCTCCTTTATCCCGAATACAAAGCGAACCGGTCTGAAACACCACCTATGCTACTGAGCAAGCTCCCAGAGTTTGCCGCTGCTTTTGCGGAGCTTGGCGTCCAGAGTTTTGGCATCGATAGTTATGAGGCCGACGATGTGGTCGCGACATTAGCGACAGTTGTTGCCGCTAACAATGGTGGGGTTGTTATTCTCTCAACAGATAAAATCTATCTGCAACTAGTGAATGATAAAGTGATTGTTTATGATCATTTCGCCAACAAACGGTGTGATCGGGTTTATATAGAAGAGAAATATGGCATCTTCCAAGAGCAATATATTGACTATTTGGCACTAGTCGGGGCCAACAGCAATAACATTAAGGGTGTGCAGGGGATTGGCCCGAAGTCAGCTGTAACCATGTTGTCTGAACATGCTTCACTGGATCACATTCTGTCCGCACAGCCAGCGAGTACGATGTTGAAAAAAGTTAGTGCAGGTAGTTCAAATGCACTCAGGTCAAGACAGTTAGTGACCTTGAAAACCGATGTTGAATTGGGCCAAAACCTTAAATCATTCCGCTTGTAGAATTCACTAAAGACTAAAATGCCAAACAAGGAATTTTTGTGTCGCTTAATGTAGCCGGTTTTAAAGCGTACGACGTCCGTGGACGAGTACCAGATGAATTAAATGAAGAGATTGCGTCTGCGATCGGCCGAGCCTACGCCGAAAGGATAAAGCCAAAGCATGTCGTCGTAGGACACGACATTCGTTTGTCTAGCCCCTCGATCACGGAAGCGCTAATCCAGGGGTTACGGGAGAGCGGCGTCGACGTGTCCTTTATAGGTACTTGTGGAACAGAGGAGATCTACTTCGCCACCGATCACTATGGTTTTGATGGTGGTATTGTCGTTACTGCAAGCCATAACCCAAAAGACTACAACGGGATGAAAATGGTACATGCGGGCTCGAGACCCGTGAGCAGTGATTCAGGCTTAACGGACATTCGTGATCTTGTGGCGGCTAATCAGTTTAGACAGCCAGTTGTCTCTGGCAAGCTTAAGACGCTTGATCATCGGGCGGACTACATTGAAAGACTGCTTTCCTATGTTGATGCTTCTAGTCTTTTGCCCCTGAAGGTTGTGGCGAACCCCGGGAACGGCGGCGCAGGGTTGGTGATGAATGAGCTCTCGGCAAGATTACCCATTACACTGTTGCCAATTCAATTTGACCCGGATGGCAACTTTCCTAATGGGGTTCCAAACCCTCTTTTACCTCAAAATCGTGCACCTACCATTGATGCTATCAAGGTAAATGAAGCGGATATAGGTATCGCTTGGGACGGAGATTTCGATCGCTGTTTCCTGTTTGATGAAAATGGTCGCTTCATTGAAGGCTATTACATTGTTGGCCTGCTGGCTCAGGCATTTCTCGAAAGGTCACCCGGTGAAGGAATTGTCCATGATCCCCGGTTAACCTGGAACACGACCGATGTGGTTAGTGCCGCTGGCGGCAGGGCGATAATGAGCAAAGCCGGCCATGCTTTTATCAAGGAGAAGATGCGGGAGGAAGACGCAATCTATGGTGGCGAAATGAGTGCCCATCATTATTTCAGGGACTTTTCTTATTGTGACAGCGGCATGATTCCGTGGCTGCTCGTGATTGATCTGATGTCAAGAAAACAGAAAAAACTTAGCGAACTGGTTGATGAACGTATGTTGATGTATCCGGTTTCAGGGGAGATCAATCGCAAAATTGAAGATACCACTGCGCTAATGAAGTTGGTTGAGAAAACCTATGGTGCAGGCGCGTTGGCGGTCGACAAAACCGATGGTCTCAGTTTTGAATTTAGTACATGGCGATTCAATATCCGTTCGTCCAATACAGAACCCGTTGTCCGTCTTAACGTTGAATCGAGGGGGAGCAAAGAGTTGATGCAGGAAAAGACCGGTGAATTACTCGACCTGATGGGGGGCGAACCTGCATGACTAGCCTGATCGCTAATGGCATCCAGCTTGAGTTTGAAGAAAGAGGTAGTACTAACGATCCCGCCATCGTTCTGGTTCGAGGTCTGGGTACCCAACTCATCGACTGGCCAGAGACATTCCTGTCAGGATTGGTGTCTGCAGGTTTTCGGGTAATCGTGTTTGATAACCGGGATGTTGGTTTGAGCCAAAAGTTCTTGGGTTTACCTAACATTGGCAATGTCGCCAACAAGACAGAAACAGCACCGTACACGATCAATGATATGGCAAATGACATTGTCGGGTTGATGGATAGTCTTGGCATTGATCGTGCCCACCTGTTTGCTATTTCCATGGGTGGAATGATTGGTCAGGTGCTTGCAGCGACCCAGGGTCACCGTCTTCGCAGTTTCTTCTCTGTGATGTCGAGCTCTTCCCGAAAGGGGCTACCCACGGCGACGCCAGAAGCTGCCGCGACCCTGGTGGCAGAAACCGACCCTGAAGTTGGAGATGAAGGTATTATCGCTGCAACAGCAGAAGGGTTAAGAGTTTGCGGCTCGCCGGGATATCCCTTAACGGAAACGGAAAGAGACCGGATTGCGAGGAACCGTCACAAAAGAGACTACACACCAAATGGTGTGGTGCGTCAAATGGCTGCGATTGTTGCGGGCGGCAACAGGATAGGACTGCTGGAGTCCATTAAAGTACCGACGATGGTGATTCATGGTGCGGATGACCCCTTAATTCCGCTGGCCGCAGGAAAAGACACGGCTGAGACGATCCCCGGTGCACATTTTGAAGTTATACAGGGCATGGGGCATGATCTGCCCGAAGGCCTTGTTGCCGTCCTGATTGAACTCGTCATGCAGTTCACGGGATCATTGGAGAAACCCTTATGAGTTGGATGGGGAAAATGCTTGGCGGTGGTATCGGGTTTGTGGTGGGCGGCCCGATAGGTGCCGTTCTGGGTGCTGTCCTTGGTCACCACACGATGGATAGTGGTAAGTCCCTCGACCAGGACGAGGAGCGTCACGGGATCTTTTTTGTGACGACTTTTTCGATGCTTGGCAAGCTAAGCAAGGCAGATGGACAGGTTTCCTCCGAGGAGATCGAAGTGGTTGAGCGGGTGATGACAGATAGCCTGCGCTTGCCGCTCCAGGCTCGCCAGTTCGCTATAAAAATATTCAACGCTGGAAAAGATTCACGCGAGACTTTCGAGGATTATGCCCGGCAGTTTTACGGGGCCTTTCACCACCACCCAGAAGTACTCGTTTCGTTGGTTGATCTTCTGCTTCGTGTTTCACACGCCGACGGGGTATTACATCCTGCTGAAGACCGGTTAATAGAGCAGGCGGTGGATATTTTCGGGATCAGGCAGGAATATCAACAAATCAAGGCGCGCTATTCGAGTACCAATGATCTGGATAAATGCTATGCAACACTGGGCGCGAATCATGGAGAAACCTTAAGGGATATTAAAAAGAAATATCGCCGCTTAGCCATGGAGTTCCATCCTGACAGGGTCCAGTCGAATGGAGTCGCGCCCGAGCTGGCATTGTTGGCCGAGGACCGTTTTAAAGAGATCCAGCATGCCTTCGATGTAGTGGAAAAACACCTCGCCTAAAGATCCACACCAATGCCGCTGGCATTTGCATTTAATCACGCAGGTCCTATTCGAAGTTTTCGGGCTGGCCAAAAAAACTCGATCTCTCATGTGCCGAGTGGTTTTGGGTTGAAGGCGTGATTTAAGAACGCGTGGCAAATGGCCAATGTTTCGTTGACTAGATCCCGAGTCCGAGAGTGTGGTCTGAAGGTTAGGTGTCGCGGGACTGCTTAAGGCCTGCGGCGGTTCTTTCTTCCAGACTGATTAGATCAAGCAGGATGTGACCACTTTCCACCAGGTAAGGATCCGGGCTTGATTCTTCCACCTCTGGTTCTTCGCGAGCATCATCCGCCCCTGCAACGGGGATTGCTGAGTTGGAACCTGCTATTTCGCTATTGGACGCCGGCTCTGCTGTTTCACTTTCACGGGTCGTAGGAGCGATGGCAGGGCTCGCGGCAGATGCGTCATTGCTGGCAATGGTTGGTTCTTCTTCGTCCAGCTCATCCAGGCTTGCAATAGGTTCCTGGCCAAGCGACACGCGTTTCTTGTTTTCCAATGCTAGCCAAAAATTTTCACGGTCAGACTTTTCTTGTAACCTTTGCTCCTCGTTGAGGCTGATGGTGTCATCTTCGTTGCGCATTTTTCGATAAGCGAACGCTTCCGTCAGGTAGTTGAACTCGGGGTTATCTGAGACACGTTCATCGTGTAAAGACCTCAGTTCGGCTACCAGGTGATTGATTGAATGTTTTCGACGATAGTTCGTCGCCGTAATTTTGTCCCAGGGAAGGGGGCCATCCAGAGTACTTTCGCCAATAGATTCGGGGTCGTAGCTCGAAGGGTATTTAATGTCAGGAATGATGCCTTTTTCCTGGGTGCTTTCGCCGGAAATTCGATAAAATTTTGCCTGGGTGAGTTTTAACTGCCCTCGGTTCAATGGCAGCAGCGATTGGACTGTGCCTTTACCAAAGGTCTGGCTGCCAATAATAATGCCACGTTCATAGTCCTGTATAGCGCCTGCAAAAATTTCTGAGGCAGAGGCGCTCAGCCTGTTAACAAGGACGGCGAGCGGACCGTCGTAAATAATACTGATATCTCGGTCGTCAAGGATATCCACGCGATTGCTTTTACTTCTTATCTGTACGGTAGGCCCACGGTCAATGAACAGACCAGTAAGCAATTTAGCTTCCTGTAAGGAGCCACCACCATTATTTCTAAGATCAATCACAATGCCGTCTACGTCCTGGGCCAGCAGGTCACGGATCAGTTTCTTTACATCTCGCGTGGTGCTCTTGTAATTACGATCACCTTTCTGAAGCGCCTGAAAATCAATGTAAAACGTAGGGATCGATACGACGCCTATTTTATGCGGGGCACCAAACTGTTCTAGCTCGATGACTTCCGATTGGGCGCTTTGCTCTTCCAGTTCAACCTTGCTTCTAACAATGCTGATAATCTTTGGGTCCGCATCACCTTCGCTGGCGGGGATGATATCCAGGCGGACGACGGTATCTGTTCGGCCACGGATGAGCTGGACGACTTCGTCCAGGCGCCAGCCGATGACGTCAACCATTTCACCATCCTTGCCCTGACCAACTCCGACAATCTTGTCGTTGGGTTTGAGGATGCCTGCTTTATCAGCCGGGCCGGCAGTGACCAAAGAGACGACCTTAGTGTATTCGTCTTCCAGTTGCAGTACTGCGCCGATACCTTCAAGGGACAGGCTCATATTGATGTTGAAATTTTCCGAGGTTCTCGGTGAAAAATACTGTGTGTGAGGGTCATAGGTTTTGGTGAACGAATTGATATAGAGCTGGTATACGTCTTCGTTATTCGTTTGCCTGGAGCGTGCCAGACGATTTGAAAACCTTTTGTGCAATAGCTCCTGGATCTTTTCGGGTTCCTTGTCGGTCAACTTAAGATTAAGAACGGCGTCCTTAACTCGTTTTCGCCAGAGGTCATCCAATTGCTTTTCTGTCTGGGCCCAGGGGGTTTTCTCTCTATCAATTAAAAGGTCTTCCGGTATCGTAAAATCGAAACGCTCGAGACCTTCGTCAAGTATGGCAAGAACCTTTTCGAATCGGGTAGTGACTCTCTCGTGGTACCGATTGAAAATATCAAAAGCTGGCGACAGATTGCCGCGTTTGAGGGCATCATCCATTTTATAGCGATACTGCTCGAATTCATCGATATCCCTCTGCAGGAAATAACTTCTACTTGGATCCAGGTCTCCTATGTAAGCATCGAATATTCTTGATGACAGTTCATCATTCAGTGCGGCCGGCACGTAATGGCGAGATGACAGTGCATCGACAATGTTCTGAGTCGTGGTCGCATGGATGGGTAAGGGGGCTAATGCCTCTGTACCGGTTTCTTTGACTGTAGCCAGTGACGGCATGGCTACGACGGCGCACGTAATGGATCCAGCCAGTAGCAACTTTGATAGATTTTTCATTAATAACGGCTCTTATAAAATTCACAGCACAGACAACGGATAAGACTTAGTGTGCCGACAGTAGCTTTAGTTCACACAGTTCACCCGAGCAGGCAGCCGTTTGGCCAGCTTCTCTCTGGTAGTTTAGGGTCCAAGCCCACTTGGTATCAAGCGGTTAGCGGTAGATGTACCGTGTTTCCCGGATAAAATAACTGATACGGGGCCGAATGGCGGGAATTATGTCATAATTCTTGCTTCTTTCACGCCTGTCGAGCCAACTTCCTGATGATGAAGTCTTTTTATTTCAATACTTTACTGATCCTTCTTGTTACTTTTCCTTGCCTAGCGCTCGGGGCGGAGGAAGCTGTGCCAGCTGACAGCACCCTGGATCGTGATATGGGCTATTTTTATGGCTTTTCTTTCGGAAACATGCTGAAAGACGGTGGCAGCCCAAATGTGGACGTTGAGAGCTTATTAAAAGGACTCAATGATTCCCTGGCCGACAATCCCCCGGCCCTAGCCGATGATCGCAGAGAAAAGGTTTATCAGGAAGTCCGGGCTAGACAATTAAGGACCCAGGAAGCCAAAAAAGCAGTGCAGGACGCGCAAGAGAAGGTTGCCCTGGCGCAGGTTGAGATTAATCTCGCCAACGCTGAAGCTTTTCTGACGGAGAATGCAACTCGTGAGGGCGTTCAGACGACGCCTACAGGTCTGCAATACGAGGTGCTGGTCAATGCAGGAGGTAAACGGCCCTTAGCCACCAGTCGTGTTACCGTCAGTTATATTGGCAGCTTTCTCGATGGTAACGTATTTGATCAGTCAGGGGACAAACCGGTTGAATTCGGGCTAGAGCAGGTCGTTGCCGGCTGGACCGAGGGGCTTCAACTCATGGGTATTGGTGATAAATTCAGGTTCTACCTTCATCCTGAACTGGCCTACGGTGCAGGCTCAGTTGGCCCTATTCCGCCCAATAGCCTGCTGGTGTTTGATGTTGAACTGCTGGAAATCAGGTGACTTCTACACCGATTTCCTCAAGAAGTGCTGCGGCCTGTTCGAGGTTTATTTTGACGCCGGTCATATCGATGCTTCTGACATCCAAGCCTGACAGCATCGCACCTCGCAGATCTGCGTGGGTAAGCGTCACGCGATCAGCTTCTATATTGTGAAGCTCACAGTCCACAAGAATGGCACTAGTCAGGTTAGCGCCATCCAGCGTTGCATGACTCATGCGGCAGCCGGAAAAATCAACCTCCATCATATTAGAACCGGCAAGGTTGGCGTAAGCGAGGTTACAGTCAGTGATTGTTGCTTCGCTTAATTCCACGCTGTTGCCAATGATTTTTGTCGCTCCTGCTCCCTGAAAGTTTGCACCTGTAAGCTGGCACTCATGAAGTTTAGAAAGGTAGATCTCTGAACGCGAAAAGTCACAGAGTGTCAGGTCACAGTGATCGAATTCACAATCCTGAAGGACGGCAAATGTAAAGTTGCAGCCCTGTTCCGTCGATTTGTCGTAAAACTCACATTTCCGGAACTTAACCTGGCGGAATTGCGCACTCGCGAAGTTACAGTTTTTAAACACACACTGTTCGAACTCGCTATCCTGCAGTGCACGCCCGGTAAATGACACTTGTTCGAACTGGCATTGTTTGAATACCAGGTCGCTTAAGTCCTCTGGCAAGCCATCACCGGTAATAATTTGTGTGGTGAGTGACTCCCCTGCGATGATTGTGTCTGGTTTGCGTGGTTGGTGCTTTTCAATTTCCATCTGTATCTTTCCCGCCATGAACCGTTTCGATCCGGGTTGAGCCAGGTAACGCTCAAAGCTCCTTTCTTCGTTCAGCACTGGCGCCGCCATCTAGATCTGCGGCGCCAGCGACGCCACGGAGAGAATTCGCAGTACTTAAACTGTGCCGTAATCGAGTGTAAGCTAGGGATACTTCAAAGCCAATTCGAGCTTACATGCTTAGAGACCCACTCGTTCGTCGATTTATCTCATCATCTGCGTTTGCAGGTGCATTTGTCTGGGTCGCGGTGCGCTACTTCGAGGTCGACACTGAGGTTGTCTGGGTTCTGTTTGGTCTTTCCTTTGTTTTTGTCGGAGCACTCATCGTCGTGGGGCTTGTCCTTGCACCGGCTGTGCGTCTATTTCGGCGGAAACCGTCATTACTGTCAAAACTGGACGATTTGCCCGGTGACTGATCGGAACTACCTGTCCAGGAAGAGTCGTAGTCTATTAAGAACCTTTAAGACTCGGACCTCTGCAAAGGGACTTTAGCGCTATCTCGTTTTTTGCCGGTAGGTCAGTCGTAGTCAAGGGGCCGGATAAACCTGTCGATTCGGGGAAGGTAATAGTCTTCGTAGTCCATAGAGAACGCCACAGTATGGGCGCGGCCCGTTATTCGATCACGTGATACCAGCCCGATAGCCCTTGAATCGTGGCTGTTGTCCCTGTTGTCACCAAGCATCAGGTAGTGCCCGGGGGGCACTTCAATGGGGCCAAAGCTGTTGTAATGATTGGGTTGGGCGGGCCGCATCATAACCGCATGTCTATCATCACCGATCTCCTCTACGAAAAATGCGTGTCGATGCTGCTGGTAAAGGTCGAGCTGAAGGATAATTTTGTTGTCCAGTTCACCGTAAGAAGCGCGTTCCTTATTGATGAACAGTTGGTTGTTGCGCATTGCAATGATATCGCCGGGCGTGCCAATTACTCTCTTGATAAGTAGCTTTTCATCTTTGGGTGAATAGAAAGTAACGATCTCGCCAGGACTCGGGTCTGACCAGGTTTGGACATTCCAACTGGTGAAAGGTATTTTTAGATCATATGCTAGTTTGTTGACCACCACCCGGTCGCCTTCTAGGATTGTCGGTTTCATCGAACCGGTCGGTACCTGGTTCCAGTCGGCGATGGCAGATCTGAATAAAACCATGATAAGCAGGAAGAAAAACAGATTTCGATATTCTTCCCAGAATTTGGCAACCTTGGACTTCAGAACAATAAAGGCTTCGAGCATAGATCCAACACAGTATTACTATACTCAGAGTCTACCTAGAAGATTAGGTGAATTCCAAGTCGGTTAACGTTAATGATCGTTGATAATAGCTGTTCGTCGCTGCGACCATGAGGTTTCCGCCTGGCGCGACTGACACCAGGCCAACGGTGATGGAGGATGGTGGGTTGGGGACAGGCCATCAGCCTTACTTGATCTTGCTTAAATGGGATATGTTCCGGCCTGAGGGATACAAAAGTTTAGTAGACGACCATAAAGAACCTTTGTAATCATCATGTCGATCCGGCACTAATACCTTGAAATTGCGTTACAAAAGGTCCTCAGCAATGTTAAAAATTCAATATCAGGATGGTAGCGGAGCCCCCGTTGAGTTGCTCGCACCCGGGAAGACGATAGGTCAGTGAGTCGCTAACGATATTGTTATCGATAAAGACGGGCGAACGGATTTCATGCCGATATTCAGGTCGATGGTGATGTGGTAAGTATTACCGATATCAATACATCCACCGGCACAATGGTGAAAAGATTTCCGGTCCCACCACGTTGCGCGTCGGTGACGTGGTCACGGTTCAGGGCATGAAACTTGAAGTTGTGGAAGCAGCAGCGCCTGGCGGTGTAAAAACCCTGGTTTTATCAGGCACTACGTTCATGGAACTTGGTTCTGATACCTGGTCCCTGATTCAGGTCCTGAGAAAGTACAGGTAATCCCTGTCATGGAGCGGCTTGAGATTGGCCGGGCGCTGGATTGTGATATTTCTATTCTCGAGCCGAGCTTATCTCGCAAGCATGCGGAGCGTCACCTTATTGGCGATGACCTGGTCGTGAGAGACCTGGGGTCAGTGAACGACACCTGGGTCAATGCTGAGAAAATTGATGAAGAAGTCAAGTTGAAGGATAGCGATGTGCTTCAGTTTGAAAGGATCAAATTGATTGTTTCGTCTCCCACCTAAGCAACGCTCAAAACCACAAAATATAGTTGTGCTCCGCTAAGTCCAGTTCAACTTCAGCGAGAGAGTCGAACATCCCCTATTTTACAAACTGTTCCTTCTGGTACATTTTTATCGCCTGAAGTAAAAGTCGCATAGAAAACTAAGGCCCTAAAACATCTTAAAATACATAGGGATACGATTGATATTTAGCGTAAATAATTAAGAGTTTCTTTAAGAAACTCTTCTCTGTAGCTCTTATAAATACAACTGGAGTGGGGTGTGATCATCATGTTTTTTAGCGCCCAAAGCTCTGACGTTGCCGGTAACGGCTCTTCATCGGTCACATCCAGGAATGCGCCACCCAGATGCTCCCAGGATGCTACCAAGTCCCTTGAGTACAAAGCATTACCGCGGCCAAAGTTGTAGATGTAAGCTCCTTTTTTACACATGGCTAAACGTGTTTCATCCATAAACCGCTCTGTTTCCTCTCCGCCGGGTAACAGAAGGACAACATGATCAGCTCGCGGTAAGTGATCAGCAAGAAGTTCCAGACCATAAACTTCGGCTCCGAATGACACCGGTGTGGCAGAGCGAGAGACTCCAATGACGCGGGTACCCATACTAGCCAGTACTTTTGCGCAATCCTGACCAATGTGTCCGAACCCGATAATCATTACTGTTTGATCCGAAAGCAATCTGGACTGGCCTTGAATATTCCTGTTCCAAGCGTGCTGCCGAAAGTTTTCCAACATCTGTGGCATTTGGTGGTTCATAAAAAGCAGTGCGCTGAGTAGAGATTCGCTAAGAAGTTTTCCGTGGAAAGTCCCGTGTACGATTTTCACCTTTCCCAATGGATGTGGCTCAACCCAATCCTTGCCGGCAGCGGGTGTCATGATCCACTTAAGGTTCGTGAACTGCTGATACCAAGCTGCCTTGAAATCCCAGGCCAAGACAGCCTCGATCTTTTCTGCCTGTTCAAGGAAGCTTGATTCATTTGCATGGACAACAACGGTCAATCCTGGCATTGCACGTCGAAGAATATCGAAGTCGACATCGTTAAAATGGAATGCCTGGACGTCGTTCCAGAGGCAGGTGTGTAGCTCCACTTTTAATCCCGACTTCTGATGACGTCGGAAGGGCGGTAGCTGCGCAGGATCTCACGAACCTTCCTGGTGTCCTGCCGGTCTTTGGCGAGTATGCCTTTGATGTGGGTCTCGATTAATTCGTCGGTAGATCGGTAAACTGCAAGCTCTGCGTCGTCTTTTACGACCACGACCCCATCTGGTGATGTCCGGTAATAGACTCGACTTGATCTCGCCTTGGCCATTTCCCGGGATCTGTTATTTGGCCGTCACCACAACCTGCAGGTCGGTGTAGCCTTTGACAAAACTCGATTGGATTCTTCCCGGTTCCCTGACCACTTCGATACGCTTGAAGCGTTTCAGAATTTCCTCCCAGACTATCCGCAATTGCATCTCAGCCAGACGGTTTCCCATGCAGCGGTGGATGCCAAACCCGAATGAAAGGTGATGTCGCGGCGTATTGCGGTCAATAATGAACTCGTTGGGGTTTTCGATAACTTCGTCATCCCGGTTGCCAGAGACATACCACATGGCTACTTTATCTCCTTCTTTGATGTTTTTGCCACCAATTAGGTAGTCCTGGGTGGCCCGGCGTCGCATGTAGGCTAGTGGCGTCTGGTACCGAATGATCTCGGGTACCATTGTTGGGACCAGCGACAGATCCTTTTTTACCTTCGCAAATTGATCAGGGAACTGGTCTAAAAAATAGACACCCCCTGAAATTGAATTCCGAGTTGTATCGTTTCCACCAACAATCAATAGGATCAGGTTGCCCAGATACTCCATGGGGTCCATGTCCTGCGTATTAGGATTATGCGCCATCATGGTGATCAGGTCGTTGGCCTCGGTTGGGTCCCGTTGGGCTCTTTCGTTCCATAGAGTCGTAAATACCTCCAGACATTCGAGCAATGCCGCGCGGCGCACGGGTTCCGGCGTTGGTCCACCAGCCAGTTCACCGCTAGTTGCCATATCTGACCAGTAGGTGAGTTTGGATCGATCCTCAAACGGGAAATCGAAGAGCGTCGCAAGCATCTGCGTTGTTAGCTCGATAGACACCTGACTGACCCAATCAAACTCTTCACCGATGGGTACTTCATCAAGAATTTTGATGGCCCGGGACCGAATAACGGGTTCAAGCTTAGCGAGGTTCATGGGTGCAACCACGCTTGTAACAGACTTGCGCTGTATGTCATGTCTCGGTGGATCCAGTGAAATAAAGCTAACCGTCTGGAAATCCTCAGGTTGATCGGCAAGCGTGATGCCACCCGCTGAAGAAAAGGCATTATGGTCTTTTTCGATCTCCATGATGTCGTTGAACTTGGTCACGGACCAGTAGGGACCAAATAGGCTGTCTTCGCAGTAGTGGATAGGGTCTTCTTTACGCAATCTTTCAAAGTAACCCCAATGGTTGTCATTCATGAACAAATTGGGGTCACTGACATTGATGTCTTCCAGGGGAATGGAATAGGGATCTTCGGTTAGCGTTACCGCTTCACTCATGATTAGCTCCTTGGATCTAAATGATCGTCGTTTTGCTTACCTTTTTCTAATATTGAAACTCGGGAAGGTTAACTACAATGCCGTCCAGATCGTCGCTCATTATTATCTGGCAACTCAGTCGAGATTCAGCGCTCCTATCCGGGTTGAGATCGAGCATTGATTCCTCGGTGTCGCTGGTTGCTGCCAGCTTTGCCTGCCATTCTGCGTCGATTAATACGTGGCAAGTGGCGCAGGAGCATTCGCCTCCACAATCTGCATCGATTCCAGGGACCAGGTTGCTGGTAGCCGTCACCATAATGGAGTCGCCATTATTAGCGTCAATGTTGTGTTTCGTTCCGTTGAACTCGATGAATTTTACTTGTGGCATAATTCCTCCTGTACGGCTTGCCTTAAAAATTTAATGTTTAGTTTAGCAGGGTTTTTAGCTCTACGTTTGTGTCCGATAGTGCTGCAGGGTCTACGGCCTTGCCATATAGCTGTTTGCAAACCATGAATTCCCTCGGGCTGTTGACCGCGTCGACAGAAACAACTTTGCCATCCTTCAAGTAGAACACAGCAAACTGGTTCGTAGCCTTGTCACCCCGTTGGACGCTGGTATCTCCATCAGCGGAGAATCCGACCATCTGGAGTTTCAGGTCGTACTGATCACTCCAGAACCATGGGATAGAGGCGTAGACCTTGTCAGCACCAAGCATGTTGGAGGCTGAGACTCTGGCTTGCTCCATAGCATTGGGAACGGATTCCAGCCTGAGACGACGACCCATAATCGGGTTTGGGTGATTTGTGCAGTCGCCCGCCGCGTAAATATGTGGGTCTGAGGTTCGGCAATGATCGTCAACTGTGATGCCGTTGTTGCAATCAAGACCAGCAGCTTCCGCGAGTTCTATATTTGGGATAATACCAATGCCGACGATGACAAGGTCGGCGTCCATTTTTTCATCGCCACAAAGCACTGTTGAAACGTGGTCTTCGCCCTGGAAACCACTGACGCCGGTATTGACCCTGATGTTCACACCTCTCCCGGCGTGAAGTTCATGGTAGTACTCGCTCATTTCCGGTGTCGTGACTCGTTGCAGGATTCGGTCTTCCATCTCCAGAACGGTTACTTGTAGGCCAGAAGTTACGGCGACCGCTGCAACCTCAAGGCCAATGTAACCACCTCCAACAATGCAGATTTTTTTCGCAGTCTGCATTGCTTCACGGATGCTGTCGACATCATCAATCGTTCGCAGATAGTGGATTCCTGACAGGTCGCTGCCGGGAATGGTTAGAATTCTCGGCCGGGAGCCGGTTGCGATCAGCAGCTTGTCGTACTCGTATGAGTCACCTGAGCTGGTGGTAACTGTTTTAGCTGATCTATCGACGGACTCTACCCGGGTTCCGGTGTGGAGCGCGATATCCTGGTCCGCGTAGAATTTTTCTGGCCGGACCATTACGCGATCCATTCCCAGCTCGCCAGATAAGTACTGCTTGGACAGCGGCGGACGTTGATAGGGCGGTTGTGTCTCGTTGCCTAAAATGGTTATTGAACCTTCGTATTTCCCCTGGCGAAGACTGGCAGCTGCCTGACCGGCGGCTTGTCCTGCTCCAATGATCACAATACCTGACATCTCAACTCCCTTAATTTTCGATCCGCTATTCTACCGGAGGTTCCGTGATGCGGGTACCATGAGTTGGTTATAGTGGTGCCTATGAAAAAACTTCTGATACTCTCCCCCTACGATGGATTTAGCCACGGATTCTGGCGCGAAGGTCTCGCCGACTATCTGGCAGGTGAATTCGAGATCGTCGAGTGCACTTTGCCGCCGCGGTTTTTCAGCTGGAGACAGCGAGGTAACTCACTGAGCTTTGCCCTGAAACCGGAGCTACAACAGCCCTTTGATCTCATGGTCGCCACCTCGATGACTGACTTGTCGGGACTTCGAGGCTTGAATCGACATTTGAGCACTGTGCCCGCGATTGTTTATTTCCATGAAAATCAGTTTGCCTATCCAGGGAACAATACAAAAGGTCTGCTGGAACGCCAATTAACCAGCATTTACACGGCGCTCAGTGCCGACAGGGTATTCTTTAACAGTGAATTTAATCGATCTACCTTTTTGGTTGGCGCTAAAAAGCTTCTGGGTCGAATGCCGGATGAGGTTCCCTCGGGGATTGCTAACAGCATCAAGGCAAAATCCTCGATTGTTCCAGTCGCCCTCGATATTGATCCGGTCAAATCCTACGGTTCGCGGGGGGCGCGACTGAAGATCGTCTGGAACCATAGATGGGAACACGACAAGGGACCCGGTCGACTCAGTGAGATTGTCACGGAATTAATACGGCGGAAGGTGGATTTTGAACTTAGCCTCTTTGGGCAGCAGTTTTCCAGGCACCCGCCGGTATTCGATGAAATACTGGAGATGCTCCATGTCAACGGCAACGCCGGTGAGATTGGTTTTGTTGAGAGCCGTGCGGAGTATTTGGCTAAATTGTCTGCGCAAGACTTTGTGCTGTCGACGGCGGACCAGGAATTTCAGGGGTTGGCAATACAGGAAGCGATGGCAAGTGGCTGTATTCCGGTGGTGCCGGATGCGCTCAGCTACCCTGAATACATACCTGTTGAATGCCGATACGGTACCGTAAACGAAGCTATAGATGTTTTCCTGAGCCAGCGAACCGCAAAACCAATATCTCTTGGCCGGTATACCTGGTCTACGATTGGTCCGGATTGGACAGCAGCCCTAGGGGAGATTTGTCCGCAATAGCGCTAGGCAGCGATGATTAATCGAACGGCTTCTAGCCTGATCTGGGAACTTTCTATGGCTGAAGTAAGCAAACGAAGTCGCTCCTCGAGAAATTCGACCTCCTCTGGTCTGACATTGGGATTAACCTGGGCTAACGCCGTTAATCGGTTGACCTCGTTACCCAGGTGACTGCTCATTGAATCTAGTGCTTCCGTTTTGATGGGGACGAATTTCACCTGTGCGATGTTATTCGCTGCTGCCAGAAGCTTCTTGATGCCGGCTTCTTGTTGGATCACGATTTTGGCAATAGTTTCAGCGGGCACCGCCAGATTATCGTCCCAGTTACTGAAAGGTATTTGAGCAGATGCATCCTGTCGCTCCGGGGTAATCAGCGAACGTACCAGCGTGGGGGGCAGGTACTGGTTGGCGTTCAATGCCAATGGTGCCACACACTCAATTTGATGCAGGGTTTCTACCAACATGGTGCCGGTTTTTATTCCTTTAAGCTTCACGACAACTACGGCGCTGTTGCCCGTAACGTCACTCGTGACCAGGTCTAGTGCCTGCTGCACGAGCGGGTTTTCCCACGTCAGGAACAACAGGTCTTCCCTTGCGAGCGCGGTGTCTCGATCGAATGTATAGCCAGTGCCTTCTTCCGGTAGTTCCGGGTAACGAAATCTATCCTGAGTCTCGGCGCTGACTGAGCTATTTCTGACCATGCTCTCTGTTGGTTTAACCAGAAAAGCAGTCTCAGATAGGGGTTCCGATTCCAGGCCGAACATGTCGAACGAATGTTCCATGTATATTTCGAGAGCACCGTCGGTTTCTGTTTGGGAAACCTGTGCGAGTAGCTCACTGGAAACCACCGGTTGGTGGGAATTCCTCTCTAACAGCTGATCCCGGCCCGAACGCAGTTGTTGCAGTCGGGCGTCGCTCTCCATTCGTGCAATGTTGACCAGCTCGTCCGGGTCTATATCAGCTGGAAGGTTGTCAAAGACAATCTGGGCCGCAGCGTTGGGTTTCTGGAAAATTGAAAACCCTTCATTGAATACCCTGAGTAACAGTGCCTGTTCAGTTCCTTTTGCAAACGGTACATGGATAACGACATCCTCCGTTTGGCCGATCCTGTCGAGCCTTCCGATCCGCTGTTCCAGTAGATCGGGGTTATTGGGAAGGTCGTACATCACGAGTTGGTGAGCGAACTGGAAGTTGCGGCCTTCACTACCTATTTCAGAACAGACCAATACCTGGGCTCCTCCGGCTGAGTCAGCAAAATAGTTAGCGGCCCGATCCCGTGCGACCAGGTCGAGCCCCTCGTGAAAGGCAACAGACCTGATGGTCGTTCTGTCCCGTAGGTATTTGTCCAGGGCCATGGCGGTTTCAGCGCGGCTACAGATGACCAGGTGTTTGTCATCAGATAACTTCAGAAGGTCTGCTAGCCAGCCTATTCTTGCGTCTTTGCTGTTCCAGGTGGCGGTATTGTTTGCGGGGAACTGTTCTGCAGGGAGTTCATAGGATTTTAGGATGCGTTCCCGAAAGCCTTCAACAGACTCCCGGACGTTCCTGAACAATACCCGACCAGTGCCATGTCGGTCGAGTAATGCGGGTAGTAGCTCATCGTCGTGATTTGGTGCGTGTTCGCCGAGTCGTTCCCTGACTTTTGAAGCAGCATCTTGCTCATTATTAAGGAGGCTGCTGACAAGGCCTGCAATGCTTTCATATTGCATCTCTTCTTCGAGAAAGTCGTCATAACTATGGTAGCGGGACGGATCCAGAAGACGAAGACGGCTGAAATGACCCAGGCGACCAAGTTGTTCAGGTGTAGCTGTCAGCAGCAGTAACCCCTTGGCGACTCCGCTGAGCTGTTCAACCGCAGTGTAATCCTCGCCTGGTTTCCCATCCTGCCATTGCAGGTGGTGTGCCTCGTCGATGACGACCAAATCCCAGTCTGTTGCTGCTGCCTGTTCAAGTCTCTTTGGGTTTTCCAGGAAAAGGTCCAGAGAACAAAGGACTAGTTGCTGGGCGTCGAATGGATTATCCAGGTCTACAACATCATCCTCATGTTCGGGGCGATTATCGGCCTCGATGTCCAGACAGCGTTCTTCGTCCAGCAGCGTAAACTGTAGATTGAAACGCCTGATCATTTCAACGAACCACTGAAAGTTCAGCGCGGGAGGAACAATGATCATGATCCGGCTTGAGCGACCCGTCATGAGTTGCTGATGAATGATGAGTCCTGCCTCGATCGTTTTGCCAAGGCCAACCTCGTCCGCCAGCAGAACTCGAGGCGCATAACGGGAAGCGACTTCCTGCGCGATAAAGAACTGGTGTGGAATCAGCGATACGCGTGGCCCCAGAAGCCCTTTAATCGAAGATGTTGCCAGGCGTGCCTTATGTTGTAGGGTCAGGTAGCGAAGATTGAACCAACGGTTATCGTCAATTTGAAAGGAGAATAGCCGTTCTTCGGGTTTGCTGAAAGTTATCCCAGGATCCAGTTCGGTTTCGATGATTGCGGTAGACGTGCCCTGGTACTCGCAGTGGTAAACAAGAATGCCATCCTGGTCCGAAACCTGCGAAACCTCCAGTTCGAGGTCCCCTGCAGTACGAATGATGTCACCGATATTGAATTTAACTCTGGTCAAGGGTGCCTGGTCTCTCGAATAGGTGCGAATCTCATCGATCAGGTCGAAGTTCATCGTGACAAGTCTGTGTTCGACACTCACGATCTGCCCGATGCCAAGTTCCGGTTCTGCGCTACTGATCCATTTCTGTCCCGGTTTGAAATCAGTCATATGATGCGTTGCCTATTCGTCCTGAGTACCGTTGATATAAGTACGGCTGTCTTTGGGTTATCTTTATCACTTTTGCCTATCGGAATATTTATGGATAACCAGACTAAAACTGAGTTAGAAGCAGCGGCGTTTCGTCGTCTAGTCGACCATCTCGGTGAGAACACCAAAGTACAGAACATTGATCTTATGAATCTAGCCGGGTTTTGTCGCAATTGCCTGAGTAAATGGTACCGGGCGGCGGCAGAGGATAAAGGAATCGACATGGATTATGAAGAGGCGCGGCAAATAATCTATGGGATGCCGTATTCGGAGTGGAAATCGAAATATCAGACGGAGGCACTCCCCGAGCAGCAGACCGCTTTTGACAACACTTTTGACAACAAAGGTCATTAACCAATGCGGTTTAATTGTCTTTTTGTCCTGCTTTGGGCCGCCGGTGTTTTGGCAGACTCAGATACACCGGTTAGTGGACACGAGCAGTTTGCATACGAACTGTTTAAGGAACTGATTGAAACTGATACGACTCACTCTTCAGGCGATACGCTCGCGCTAGCCGAGTCAATCGCCGCTAGGTTGAAAAGTGAAGGGCTCCCGGCAAACGATATCCATGTGATTGAGTATGGTGGCAAGGGAAATGTCGTCGCACGCCTGCGTGCAGATAATCCCGTCGGAAAACCGTTGTTACTGCTCGCACATCTTGACGTGGTTGAGGCGAATCCCGCTGACTGGTCGATGGACCCATCGATCTTGAATGAAGAGGGTGATTATTTCTATGGTCGCGGTACGCTTGACGACAAAAATGAAGTCGCGATACATCTAGCAAACTTTATTCGTCTTCATCGAGAGAGGGCGCACCTGACCAGGGACCTGGTGATCGCGCTGACTGCCGATGAGGAAAGTGGGCCGCATAACGGGGCACTTTACCTCGTTAGGCACCATCCAGAATTGGTGGATGCTGCGTTGGTTTTTAATGAAGGTGGTGGTGGAATTATAAAAGATGGCAAGTATGTCGCCAATACTGTGCAGGCCGCCGAGAAAACCTACCAGACCTTCTCTCTTGAGATTACCAATGCTGGTGGCCATAGCTCAGTGCCAAGGAGCGACAACGCTATTTATCAACTTGCGGCAGCGTTGTCGCGAATTGAAGCATTTGAGTTTCCAGTTCGCTTGAACGAAACGACGCGTGCCTACTTTGAGGGGATTGCCGGTCAAGATACGAGTGAGCGAGCGTCGATGTTCTACGGATTGCTGGATGATCCACCGGCGAATGCGAGCATTAACTATTTCCGGGATGAGCCAGAGATCAACGCTCGTCTTCGGACAACTTGCGTTGCGACACAACTTAACGCGGGGCATGCAGAGAATGCACTTCCGCAGCGCGCTAGTGCGACGGTGAATTGCAGGGTGTTTCCAGGCGAGAGCGTGAATGAGGTTGGGGAGGTGCTGTTTAGGGTGGCGGACGTTCCTTCAATGACCTTGACACCGAAATGGGATGTCCTGTTCAGTGACGCTTCACCTCTAGATGACAGCATCATGGATCCAATTCGCGAGATCACAACATCAATGTGGCCTGGGGCTCTCGTACTTCCCACGATGAGCACCGGTGCGACCGACTCGACATTTTTTCGTAACGCCGGTGTCCCTGTGTATGGGGTGTCGGGGATATTCACAGAATTTGGTGATAACCGAATCCATGGCCGTGATGAGCGACTGCCCAAGCGCAGCTTTTATGAGGGGCTGGAGTTTCTCTACCGTTTGACTCGAGCCGTAGCAGTGTCGAAAGACCTTCCCGTTGCCCCTGTTACGTTATAGGAGTAGCCGATGGCAGTGACTTCAAAACTGGAACTTACCCGTGGGGAGTTTTCCCCTTGGCTGTTTGCGAACGAATCACTCTCTATTTCTCTCTTAAGTGCTACTTCCTATCGGTTCGCCCGATTTTTATGGGACAACATTAATGCCACCGCCGATGAAGACCGGTCGGGTTGGAATGGTGCGCAATGGCAACATTACCTGACCGATCCAAGATGTGAGTTCTTTGCAGTTTACTGTGATGATGAACCCGCAGGATGCTGCGAAATTGTACGCGAAGCGAATCTCATGCGAGCTACCGGTGGGTCGGCGGGAATCAAGGCGTTTGGGTTGTTTTCCGAATTCAGTGGGGAAGGGCTCGAATCGTCCCTGTTGACCAGGATGATTGAAAAGTCATTTGCAACGGGTGCGGACAGGGTGACCCTAAGAGCCGGTCCGGAACTTCCATCTGATACGACAAAGATGTTCCGAAACCAGGGGTTTCGAATTCTCACGAAAGAAAAGTAAGAACAACACTTGGATTAGACGGCCATCTGGGCTTTGATCGGCTCATGGCAGTGGTAGTCAAGCAGGCTGAGGTCAGTCATCTCGAAATCGTCGATCGTTTGCTGGTCTCGGTCTTCGATATGAAGTGAGGGCAGGGGCAGGGGAGTGCGTATGAGCTGTTCCTTTGCCTGCTCGACGGCGTCAAGGTAGATATGGGCATCGCCGATAGTGTGAACAAATTCATGTGCCGTTAGCCCTGTTATTTTTGCAATCATATGTAGCAACAGGGAATAAGAGGCGATGTTGAATGGTACCCCAAGGAACATATCCGCCGAGCGCTGGTACATATGTAACGAAAGTTTTTTGTCGGCCACGTAGAACTGGAAGAAGCTGTGGCAGGGTGGTAGCGCCACCTGGTCGGGAGAGGCCTCACCGGGGTTCCAGGCGTTGACGATAATCCTTCTGCTTTCAGGATTGTTTTTGATCAGATCAATAGCATCTGCCAACTGGTCAACTTCGCGACCGTCTACTGTTTTCCATTTCCTCCATTGGGAACCGTAAACACGTCCCATATCGCCATCATTCTCCTCTAGTCCCAGGCGTTTCACATAGTCGTCATAGTTGGCGTCCCAGATTTTGTTGTGCTGATAAATTGCTTTGAGATCGTTAATGTTGGTAGACCCGGAAACGAACCACAACAGCTCTGAAGACATGACCTTCCACGCGAGTTTCTTGGTTGTCACAGCCGGGAAGCCATCTGCCATTTTGTACCTGGTGTTTAGGCCAAATACCGAGATGGTGCCTACGCCCGTTCTGTCACCGCGAACCGTACCGTTGTCCAAAATAGTCTGGAGTTGTTCCAGGTATACGTGCATTAATGATGAGTCCCTGTTAGCCGCACTTGCTATCGCCGCAGCTTAGGCAGGTCATACAACCATCCATCATCACCATGGCGGTGACATTACACTTATTGCAAAGCTGGGCTCCTGGGGGGAAGTCACCGGGATCTACTTTTTCCGCGTTGGCAGCATCTTCTAAAGCGGCGCGTTTTTCGGCAATCAATTCCTGGTGCACAGCGCTTAGTTCTTCCTCTTTGATGAGGCCGATTTTTTTCATATGAGTTTCAAGAACCCCGCCAATCTCCGCGACCAGTGAAGGCATAAAGACACCCCCCTTTTTAAAGTAGCCGCCTTGCGGGTCAAATACCTGTTTAAGTTCTTCAGCCAGGAATACGCTGTCACCGCCTTTGCGAAAGACAGCGGAGATGACTCGGGTAAGAGCAAGAATCCATTGGAACTGTTCCATGTTCTTGGAGTTGATAAATACTTCAAAGGGGAATTCCTGTTCATGCTCTGTCGACACATTCAACACAATGTTATTAATGGTTATATACATCGCATGATCTGACAGCGGGGTCTTGACCTTGTAGGTGTAACCCCGCAGTTCATCCGGTCGAGCGACATGTTCATGCATCGTCTCTCTTTCGGGTGGCTTTGCGGGTACTTCTTCGAGTGGTTTTTTTAGGGTATACCCTATAATTTTCTTTTCTATTTTAATGGCCATTGCCTATCCATATTTTGTCCAGAGCAGCTCATTTCAGAGCGGCTCTTGTTTTAAATAAACGGTTTTTAACAAACAGTTTGTAATGTTTCGTTGATATCTATGCGTCGTTAATGACTAGAATTTCCCGTAATAGCCTTCTTTCATTGCATCAAAGAGGTTGGCTGCAGAATGCATTTCTCCGTCATATTCAATTTCTTCATTGCCTTTGACCTCCAGAATCTCACCATCTTCTAATTCAAATTGATAGGTTGTGTTTTCCAGGTCCGCTTCCTTCACCAATACACCCTGGAAGGCTTCAGGGTTGAAGCGGAATGTTGTGCAACCCTTCAGGCCCTGTTCGTAGGCATAACGATAAATGTCCTTGAATTCCTCAAACGGATATTCGGTAGGGACATTTGCCGTTTTTGAAATAGAAGAATCAATCCACTTTTGAGCAGCAGCCTGAATATCAACGTGCTGGGTTGGTGAAATGTCGTCGGCCGTGATGAAGCATTCTGGTAGTTTGCACTCAGGATCGTCCGTGATGGGCTCCGCGTTGGGATTAACCATAGAGCGGTAGGCCAGTAATTCGAATGAGAATACATCCACTTTCTCTTTGGATTTTTTACCTTCGCGAATGACGTTCCTGGCGTAATGGTGTGCAAAGCTGGGTTCAATGCCGTTACTGGCATTATTGGCTAGTGACAGGCTAATAGTGCCGGTGGGCGCTATAGAACTGTGGTGCGTGAACCGGCAACCGGTCTTTGCAATTTTATTGATCAGATCAGGGTCTGCCTCTGCCACCCTTTGCATGTAGCGGGAGTATTTTGCCAGCAGGACCTTACCTTTAATGTTGTCACCGATCTTGACCCCGTCCTCTTTCATTTCCGGGCGTTGGCGTAACATCGCGGCTGTAATCGTGAACTCCTCTTCCATGATTGAAGCGGGCCCTTTCTCCTCGGCGAGTTCTACACCTGCTTGCCAGCCCACAAGCGCGAGTCGTTTAGTGACGGCTTCTGTAAAGGCGACAGATTTTTCATCACCGTAGCTCATTCCCATCATGGTGATAGTAGAACCTAGGCCTAAATAGCCCATTCCATGACGCCGCTTTCGTTCGATTTCTTTTCGTTGCTGTGGCAAGGGCAGGCCGTTGATCTCTACCACGTTGTCCAACATACGGGTGAACACGGCAACAGCTTCGCTGAACGTGTCCCAGTCAAAGTTAGCTTCGTTGGTAAATGGTTTATCGACAAAACGGCAAAGATTAACTGAGCCCAGAAGGCAACTACCATAGGGAGGCAACGGCTGTTCACCACAGGGGTTGGTTGCCCTGATGTCCTCGCAGAACCAGTTGTTGTTCATCTCGTTGACCTTGTCGATCAAGATGAAACCTGGCTCGGCGAAATCATAGGTTGACGCCATAATCAGGTCCCACAGTCGGCGCGCACGGATGGTGTTAGTGATCTTACAGGCAACGAGACCTTCGTTATTAGTGACGTATCTACCTTTTACGGGGAAATCACGCCATAGGATTTTGGAGACATCATCAATATCCAGTTCATCTGCTTCGCGTTCGGCTTCTGTGATCGGAAAACTTAGTCTCCAGTCCGTATCCTGGGTCACGGCTTCCATGAATTCGCTCGTAATCAGCAATGAAAGGTTGAACTGCCGAAGGCGACCGTCTTCACGTTTGGCTTTGATGAATTCCATTACATCAGGGTGGCCAATTTCGAAGGTTGCCATCTGAGCGCCTCTTCGGCCGCCTGCAGATGACACGGTAAAGCAGGTCTTGTCGTAGATATCCATGAAAGACAGAGGCCCCGAGGTATAGGCTCCTGCTCCGGTAACGTAAGCGCCTTTAGGTCGTAGTGTTGAGAACTCATAGCCGATACCACAGCCGGCCTTAAGGGTAAGTCCTGCTTCGACATTTTTCTGCAGGATATCTTCCATTGAATCGTAAATGATGCCGGAGACGGTGCAGTTAATAGTAGAGGTGGCAGGTTTATGCTCCTGAGCGCCGGCATTGGAGATAATTCGACCCGCGGGTATTACTCCCTGGCGCAGTGCCCACAGAAACTTGCTGTACCAGATTCCCTGTTTGTCCTCGTCTTCAACCTCAGAAAGGGCTTTTGCGACGCGTTTGTAGGTGTCATCCATGTTTTGGTCAACAAATCCGCCTTTCTTGTTTTTAAGGCAATATTTGTTCTCCCAGATATCAAGGGAAGTGTCCTGGAATTTGATTTCGTTGACGCTCGACGGTATAGCGGTTAATTCTGGTTTTTGGGCCGTAGAGTCCATATATCTCCTTTATATCAGTACTACTATTACAGATGCCAAAGGGTCTTGTGATCGCCTCTGCAGCTCTTTTCTTCATTTAATGGGCTGTTCTGGGAAGCGTTATTCAGCTTATTGTTGGTCCCTACCAGCCACGTGATCCCCAACAAGTACACAGTTTATCCACAGCTTTTAAACAGATTTTTCCACGTTTTTAGCGTTTCAAAGCGGTGAGGCTTTTTAGGGTCAGCGACTAGATATTGTGCCGCAGCACCCAAGCAAACACAACATATTGTTGATTCTTCGGCATTTAGACAGTGGGAAAAAAGTGAAAAAGGGGGGTCAGGTCTAGCGATTTGACCCTCGCTAGTCCCTGCAGCTCGTCGGTTAAACTCCGGCATTGCGGTTAAACTTGCCTGGTGAAGAACCGCCTTGGGCGTTACCTCGTCAAATTTAAGAGGGATTTGCTTGGGCTTAGCCGGTTAAAATTCAGTAGACGTCCATAAAAATTAACCAACAAGTTGTAAGGGGTGCCAGTGAGCAGAGTAAAAAACAAAACAGCGATAGTGACAGGCGGAGGAAGTGGCCTGGGAGCAGCCTCATGCGAACTGTTAGCGAAGGAAGGTGCGATGGTCGTTGTCACGGACGTAAACGCCGAAGCTGCAGAGCAGACGGCGAATGTCATTGAACAGCGTGGCGGAAAAGCAATCGCCTTACATCAAGACGTAGTAAATCAAGGTCGCTGGCAAGAAGTGATTGACACCACTGTCTCGGAATTTGGCGGTCTGGATGTACTGGTGAACAATGCCGGTATTGTCGGGGCGGGCACAGCCCCGATGGAAGATGTTTCCTTTGAGAGTTGGCGTCAGGTAATGACGATCAATTTGGATGCTGTTTTTCTCGGGTGCCAGGCTGCTATTCGTAAAATGAAATCGTCAGGAGGAGGGTCGATTATTAATATCTCGTCGATCATGGGAATGGTTGGTGGCGCTGGCGCGGCTTACAACGCGTCAAAAGGAGGGGTGCGTCTTTTGTCAAAATCGGTCGCGGTCTATTGCGGTAACAACGGGTACAACATTCGTTGCAATTCGATTCACCCCGGCTATATCTGGACGCCAATGGTAAGAGGCATCGTTGAATTTATTGACGATGTTGATACTGAAGACGCCTTGAAGGAAATGCTGGTAGCAAAGCACCCTATAGGCAGGTTAGGCGAGGCCGACGACATCGCAAAGGGTGTGCTGTTTCTCGCTTCTGATGAATCCAGTTTTATGACCGGAAGTGAGCTTGTTATAGACGGTGGTTACACGGCGGTTTAGGTTTCTAGGTTCTTGTGTTTGTCTACTCGGTTTATGTACCCCTCATGTCTTGTTCAGGCCGTAATCAATTCTGAGCAGGTAACGCTCAGTCGGCTCTGATGTGACCAGCTTAAAGTAAGCGGCGTAAATGTTGAGTTGGCGACCATAACCAATCACGTATCTTGTCTTTTTATACCCTTGTAGGCATTGTTACGGCTGACGACGGGTCCGCACATGCGCTGCAGAGACCGTCAATGACCTAAAAAACAGAAAAGGAAGTTTGATGCACCTTGGAGAACTGGCCGCCACTAACGCCGATAAAGCCGCTTATGTCATTGCTGAAACCGGCGTAACCACGACATTTAAACAACTCGATGACCTGTCTATGCAGGCTTCGCAATTATTTCGTCAGCTCGGATTAAACCGGGGTGACCACGTTGCGATACTCCTTGAGAACCACCCGGCACTGCTCCAGGTCTGTTTCGCGGCGCAGCGATCCGGCCTTTATTTCACGGCTATTTCCTACCGATTACAGGACGAAGAGGTCGAGTACATTGTCAGCGACTGCCAGGCCAAAGTCTTTATCACGTCCAAGAGCCAGCAGAATCTTGTCGAGAAACTGAACCTTGATCACTGTCACAGTTATATGGTCGATGGCGTTGTTGCAGGCTTCAACTCCTGGGAAGACGGTCTTGCAGAGATGCCCGCTGAGAAGATTTTGGATGAATCGATTGGCGTGCAGATGCTGTACTCTTCTGGTACGACGGGAAGGCCCAAAGGGGTATTTAAACCACTGCCGGAAGGCGCGTATGGCGTAGACGAAGGGCCAAACCTGTTTGGGATGCTATATGGCGCCACGGAGAACAGTATCTACCTGAGTCCGGCACCTCTTTATCATGCAGCGCCGTTGACGTTCACCATGGGCATGTTGTCAATGGGGGTGACCTGCATTGTGATGCAACATTTCGAGGCTGAAGCTGCGCTAGCGGCCATAGAGAAATACAAAATTACCCACAGCCAGTGGGTACCCACTATGTTTATTCGTATGCTGAAACTTGATGATGATGTGCGGTTGAAGCACGATGTTTCGAGTCTGCAGTGTGCTATTCATGCTGCTGCGCCATGCCCTGTCCCTATCAAGGAACAGATGATTGAATGGTGGGGACCGGTGATCCATGAATACTATGCCGGCAGTGAAGGCAATGGTTTTGTTGCCATCAATTCGGAGCAATGGCTTGCGCATAAGGGATCGGTAGGGCTACCGCTAACGGCGCAACTACATATTGTTGGCGAAGACGGTGAGGAAGTAGCCCAGGGCGAGTCGGGCACTATCTATTTTGAGGGTGGCGGCGACTTCGAATATTTTAATGATAAAGAAAAAACCGACGAATCTCGACACGCGCAGGGTTGGTCAACGCTTGGGGATGTTGGTTACCGGGATGCGGATGGCTTCCTTTATCTCACCGATCGCAAGAGTTTCATGATTATTTCCGGAGGCGTAAACATCTATCCTCAGGAAACAGAGAACTTGCTGGTCACACATCCAAAAGTGATGGATGTGGCAGTATTTGGTGTCCCTAATGATGATTTCGGCGAAGAGGTCAAGGCAGTTGTGCAACCCAAAGACTGGAACGATGTCGGGCCAGACTTTGAAGCCGAGTTAATCGAGTTCTGTCGAGACCATATTTCACACCTAAAGTGTCCACGCTCGGTAGATTTCGACAAGGAATTACCCCGACATCCGACGGGGAAGCTGTACAAGCGTCTATTGCGAGATAAGTACTGGGAAGGTCACAGAACCAAGCTGTTGTAACGGGATCAGTTAACCTGGGGTTAGTACAAATCGGGGCTGGCACATCCCTAAAAAACCATATTATATCAATCAGTTAGTGAATATCCGTGCATCACGGATGCTGGTTTAATCTAGCTCCATGGGAAGGGGCTGTTTGAGACTGGGTGCAACTTACTTCAAAGATAAATAGACATCTGTAATCATATCCTGCTCACGCACACCCGGTCCGACATTGACGTAATGAAAAAACAGAGGGAAGTCACCTATTTCCTCTCCACTATCAGGCAGCCATTCATAGACCAGGAATTCAGCTGCTGTGACATGGTCACGGGAACCAGTATGCCGTGCTACCGCGCAGCGACAGGCAGGGATGCTCTTATTGACCACTCCCTGAGGATTTTCTCCAACTTCATTTTCTATAGAGACACAAATGTCTAGGCGAAAGTCTTCCGGCCCATGGTGCTCAAGGGCTGCCACTAATGTTTCAGGGAACTCAATAATATCTGCATGCACGGCGTTGACCTCTTTCCTGGGGCGTATTTTGTTTTCATGACGCTATTAACCCAAATACCGGTTTAACCATTCCGGCATTATTCAATATTTCAAACAGCAATCCTGATCAAAATTGCTTTTCAGTAGGAATGCAAAAGAATCCCGGAGAGTTTAGAATCGCTCCCTTGTAAAAAACTTAAACACACACTCATGATGACTAAACTTTCCGCCTACCTAAAAATTATCTTTGCCGTTTTACTGTACATCATCAGTGCCTTCACTTTTGTTGACTATATTTATTCTCTGCTAATACCCGATACTGTGACGGCTATGGAAAATGCCTTTGGCAAACTTGCAATTCTTATATTCATGCTGGTGCTGGCAAAATTTACCCTGGCGGCAGGCAAAGCCCAACTAAAGGAAAAACAGGGTGACGGCACCGAACACCCTGGATCGCCCAATACCGGTGATGCCAATCAGCTGAACCGTCCTGAAAGCGAAATTCAGGAGCAAGGCAAAGAGTCTGATAAATAAAGGAAAACCCTTCTGAATGCCAAAAACTCCTGAGAAAATGAATAGTAGGGCGACTTTTTCTCCGGTGGCAAAAGTATCTTCATGAGTGGTGTTTAGGCTAGAAGTCGAGGGAAGCCATTTTTCGGCAAGGAGTGGTCATCAGCGGCTGACTTTTCTATCGATACTTTTGTATCAACCTCTGTCCCTTAGGACATACACCTTTAGGCATACACCTTTGGGCATACACCTTTGGGCATAGCTGCGTTAATCGGTGGTATCCATTGGTAGAGGTCTAGTAGACCCCGCCCAGTTTGCTGTGATCCCAGGTGACAATTTTATCCGGGGTAAATTTCATGCCTATTCGTTTGGAAGCGGTGTTCATCATTCCTTCGCGAATTTTTTCACCTGCATCGGCTTGCAGATCTCCGCGTTGTACTGAGATGTTAAACAGGATATCCCGGGTGGCCGCTACATCGTCGATCAGTTCCACCTCTGTGTATATAAGAACGCTCTTTAGTTCCTGGTAAACATCTCCAGACTCCACCAGCAAAGCAACTCTTGGGTCCTTTTTCAGGTTGTTTATTTTCTGGCTCTTACTGAAGGTTGTCATGTAGACAACATTTTGATCGTCAACGGTGTACCACATTGGCATAGGATGCGGGAAGCCGTCCTTACCATTTGAGACCAGAATAATGGTCCGAGAATCCCTGAGGTAACTGCCGATTTCGTCATCGGTCATATTTATCTGATCACGTCGTGACACATTTAACTCCTGTTTTTAAGTATGTGGACTGTCGGAAGGCACCTTGCCTACCAACAAGCCGTAAAGGTTAATATTACCCGTCATTGCGTTCTCGAGGTAATTCAGTGTTTGGTGGAGGTTCTGGCCAGGGTCCAGGTACTCCACGTTGAGCTCACTCTGCATTTGTAACAGTGCTGGAGAGCTCATTTGTTTCCCATACATCAAGCATTTGATGAGAGCTTGTGAGTACTCTAGCGGCCCCTCAGCAAATTTGCTGGAGCATATTGGTCCGTGAGAAGGCGTTTGTCGGTCTTCCAGTCAGGATCCCTGTTCATATTCGGTACGTACTTCCGCAAATCGATTTTGTAGTGTTCGAAGGCTGGTTTCAGCATCATAGCGTTCGCCATCAGCGTCTCTTTGTCCGGTAAATCCGCCGTGCTTGCAACGATAACACGGTTGCCAGTACCTGGCATTTTAAGGCTGAACAAAGGGCCAAACACAGCCGAATAGGTCACAGATTCGTGGTCATAAAGGGAACTTTCCGCGAACGTATTTGCGATGACGATACCGCCTGGTGTTAGCAGGCTTTTGATATTTCCCAAAAATTCAACAGTCATCAGATGTTCAGGAATATATTCTCCGGTGAAGGCATCCAGGATGATCAGGTCGTATTTTTCCTTTCTGCGAAGCGCGCGCCTGGCAAAGACTCTTCCATCAGTGACATGAACATCAATCTGGGGTGTTTTTCTGAACCCGAAGTAGTCAGTTGCAACCTTAACTACCGCCGTGTCCACTTCGACAAGGTCCATGGTCAGGTTTGGATAGATGCCGGTCAATACAGATGAAATTGTTCCTCCACCCATGCCGATCATCAGGCCGCGGGTAGGTTCTGGATTAACCAGTAATCCTGCGAAAATCATCCTCACATAAGCAAAGACAATATGCGTTGGGTCGTTAATGTCGACGCAGGTCTGATTTCTTTCTTGGAGCTTTATGGAAAAAACAAGACACCGCTTTCCAGCTTTCTCGGTCACGACAATATTTCGATAGAGCGATTTTTCCCTGTGGACCACCTTGTCGCCATATGACGCAGTGGAAATAAGCAGCAGGGTGATGGCAAAGAGTATTTTCATGTGTGGTGCCATCAAACCTTGGGCTCAAGCTTGGTTTCAACCTTGCGGTCAACAACGAGGGCAATGAGAAAGCAGCAGACAAGCGCGATCACCATAGTAACGAGAATCTCATTTATCTCGAATAGCAGAACGAAGTAAAAAGAAGTAAGCAATGTGCCAAGAGCGCTCCCAAGGGTAGAGATGAAGTAAAGTCCTCCTGCAACACGACCGCTTTCATGAGTTTCTTCAACAAGAAGCCTCACGGAGTAGGGTGCAATCATGCCCAAAATTGCGGTCGGGACAAAGAATAGCAGCATCGCGGCCAGCAGCGATCCATAGCGGGGGTCTTCAAACCGAAGGAAGACCCAGTCCATGAGGGTATCCCCGAACAAAATCGTTGGGACTGCGGTAATGGCTGCCGCCACAAAGAAAAATCCGTATTTACTGAGTCTTGGTGTCTGTAGTGAAAGATGACCGCCGATCAGGTATCCGAAGGACAGCGCAACCATGAATACGGTGATGATGCTGCCCCACACATATATGCTGCTGCCAAAGTAGGGTGCCAGAACTCGTCCACCCAGCAGTTCGATAGACATGATGATGAACCCGCTGGTGAATGCCAGGGTTAAGACGGTCCAGTTTGTGATGCGGCGTTTGATAGGCATTTAAATCAGCAGGAAAAAGCCCATCATACACGCATCATCCAAAAACCGAGCCATACAAAAACCGAGCTACAAGCTGTTGAGCGGTTTGTGGCAGAATACGTTGTTTGGTGGTTCACCGGACGCGCTTGAGTTCACTTAGTCGATTACTTCCTGTAATGAAAAACTATCAGGCCCAGACCTATCTGGGTTTCCTGGGGTTTTTTATCGCGCGATTCTTCGAGGTGAGTACCTATTTCCTTGTTTCTGAAGGCATTGACCTGATAGATGGGTCCTCGGAGGGTCATCTCGGCGCGCTTACCATCGGCCAAACCGTGCTGGGCATTGTCTTTTGTGTTTCGATGCGGTTTCTGGCGGTGTCCTACGCGCGGCGGGCGATTCGTCGGGTCGGTATCGCTGTATCTTTCGATCTCCGTCAGATGCTTTATAAATCAGTCCTCAGGCAGGGCCCCGGGTTCTTTGCGAAGATCAGTGTCGGCGATGTGATGACCCGCGCGATCCAGGATATATCTCTAATTCATAGGGCGATTGCTTTTGGATTGATGGCTATTGTCATCATGATCTTTGCGCCCTTGTTTGGCGTGTCGGCGATGTTACTCAAATCTACTTCGCTCACATTGCTGATAGTGCCATTACTGCCTGTTGTATTTATCTACGCGCTGCGTATGGCTAATGAAATGGGCAAGAGCTCAAGGGAAGTGCAGGAAAGGCTGTCTGAACTGTCGTCACATACCCAGGAGAACCTTTCGGGCATTCGTACCATTCAGGCACAGGTGCAGGAAGATAATGAAATTAAGCGGTTCTGGTCAACCAACGACGACTATGCGAACGCGTTTTATGAGCAAGCGCGAATAACGTCCCTGATGTCCGCGTGGATGCCGTTTTTTGCCTCCGTCGCGCAACTCATCATTATTCTGTATGGCGGCCATCAGGTAATGACAGGCCAAATTTCGATTGGAGACCTGGTGTTCTTTTTTGCCTGTCTCGGTATGTTGCTGCAGCCAATTCGCATGGCTGGCATGCTGGTGATGTTGGTTCAGCGTGCCGCTGTTGCCACCGACCGACTTTATGAAATCTATGATGCGGAGCCAGAGATTAGTGATCGTCCCAGCGGGCAGGTACCGTCGAATATTCAGGGGGCGTTTGATTTAAAGAACGTAGGCTATACCTACCCTGGGGCAACTAAACCAGCCCTGCGTGATATCAACATCCAAATAGTTGCAGGTGAGTCGATCGCCATAGTGGGTCGTATCGGCTCTGGTAAAAGTACACTGCTAAAACTGTTTACCCGAATGATCGATACGCCGGATGCCTGCCTTTATATCGATGGTCACGATGTGAACGACTATCCGTTATCGCAACTCAGGCAGCAGATTTCGCAGGTTTTACAGGATCCGTTTTTGTTTGGGGAGCCGCTCTACAGCAACATCAGCTACGACGACCCCGAGCGTAATCTAGAACTGATCTGGGATGCCGCCGAATCAGCATCCCTGCGAGGTTCTATTGATGATTTCCCAATGAAGATGCATACCATCGTTGGCGAACGAGGCGTAACGCTTTCAGGTGGCCAAAAACAGCGAGCAACCCTGGCGCGGGGATTAATCAGGAATGCGCCGGTGCTGATTCTGGACGATTGTTTTTCAAGTGTGGATACAGAAACAGAAGAACATATTCTTAGCCGCCTGAAACGCTTACGAGCGGGGAAGACGACAATCCTTGTGTCTCACAGAATCTCCACGCTACGTCATTCCGATCGTATCGTGTTGCTAGAGGAGGGCGAGATTGTTGAAATAGGCAGTCACGAGGCGTTACTAGCCCTGAATGGGGCCTATGCTCAACTGGAAAGGGCGCAAACCCTTAGCGATGAGCCCTTAGCGGTGCAGGGCTAGAAGATGACGAATAATGTGACCAGTAATAGCCGCGATCATAGTCTGTTTGATGCAGAGCTCTCTGGTGCTGTGCTCAACATGCATCTGCTTGGGCGACTAGTGCGATGGCTGAAGCCCTACCGGTTTAAGGTTGTCCTCAGCACTGTTCTGGTCCTGATCGCCAGTTATGCTGCTGTTGTAATGGAGGTCCTGATATCAAGGGTCCTGGTAGATTACATCATCGTCGGCGAAACCGAGTCTCCTATGCCTGATATGGGCATGATTGAGCTAACCATTTGGGTTGAGCGGCAAACCGGTCTCAGTTCGCTTAATTCCGCGGGATTATTATTTTTCATCGTTATGGCGCTCTTTGCGCTTGCGGGTCACTGGCATCGATTGACTCTGACTAGTGCCATTGTCAAAGGTTTACGTGACCTTCGGCAAGATCTGTTTGCACATATGGAAACCCGCCCCAGCTCCTTCTATGACAAAGTGCCGGTCGGCCGGGTGATGACCCGCGTCACGAACGATATTGAAGCCTTGTTTGAGATGTTGCGCGGCGTGGGAAGCCTGATAGGGGAATTTGTTCCTTTCTTTGTCGCCCTGGCGGTGATGTTCTCGACCAGCGTTAAATTGACACTGCTGCTGTTGGCACTGGTCCCGGTTGTTGGCGTAGCGACTTACTTCTTTCGTCGATCATCCCGGGAGGTCTTCAGGAGGGTGCGAAACAGTGTCTCTTCCCTGAATCAGAACCTTCAGGAGAACCTGTCCGGGATCCAGGTTGTACAACTAAGTGGCCGTGAAGATAAAAACCTTGGGGAGTACACCGCACTAAATAAGGAGAATAGACGCCAGGAGTATCGGTCAATCAACCTTGCGACGTTTTATGGCGCGTTCAACGATAGCCTAACTGCGATCGGCTTGGGTTTAATCATTTGGTTTGGCGCCGGCGAGGTCGTGCAGGACGAAATGACCCTCGGCGGCGTAATCCTGTTTACCCGGTTCATGGGCATGCTGTTCACGCCTGTAGTGACATTAGGTGAGCAGCTCAATGTACTGTTTCGTGCGATGGCCAGTGGGGAAAGAATATTTCAGGCCCTGGACTGGGACGAACAGATTCATGAACCTGCCTCGCCCGTCACGCTGCCACCAAGAATCAGGGGAAAGATCGAGTTTCGGCGGGTCAGTTTCGATTATGAAGTTGGTAATCCTATCCTGCAGGACGTGTCCTTCGTGGTAAAGCCCGGCGAGAAGCTGGCCATTGTTGGACCCACGGGTTCGGGTAAAAGCACGTTGATCAAGTTGCTCGGAAGGTTTTACGACTTTCCGGATGGTATGTTGTTTCTCGATGACGTGGACATTAACCATTTACACAGCAGGGATGTCAGGTCGCGGGTCGGGGTTGTTCTGCAGGATTTCCACATCTTTTCTGGCACTATTTTAGACAACATCCTGCTTGGCGATCCGACGATTACTCGGGATATGGCGATTGCAGCAGCCAAGACAGTTAACGCGGATGGATTTATTTCATCGCTGCGGGACGGCTACGACACGTTACTGCAGGAAAGAGGTACCAATCTCTCTCAGGGTGAGCGCCAGTTACTTGCATTTGCGAGAGTACTGGCTGCCGACCCCGAGGTGCTGGTTCTCGACGAGGCAACCGCCAGCATCGATACGGAAACAGAGCTACTGATCCAGGACGGCCTTGAGAAATTGATGGCTGACCGCACGGCTATCCTTATCGCACATCGACTGCAGACTATTCAGCAGGCTGACAAAATTCTGGTACTGCAGTCCGGCGAAGTCCTTGAGTACGGCAGCCAGACGGAACTGCTTGAGCTAAAGGGCCTTTACCACACCTTGCATGAGCTTCAGTTTCAGGATTTAAAAACTGTCTCGGGTTAGGCCTTCTGCGTCAATGTCGTTCAGCCATTGAGGAAAGGCCACAAAGCCTCGCGACTGTTCTTCGCCATTTGCGGTGAGTTGTGCGAGGGGTATTGTGCCTTTAGTTTCAATACCAGACAAAAACGAAACAGTCTGGTGGTGATCCATTATTTGGGTATTCGCAACAGATAGTAGTGGCGCAAGCCAATTAGATCGCTCGAGGATCACGAACCTGGCGCTTTTTAGTTCTGGCGCCAATGCGAAATCAGTATCAGTCAGCCACCAGCCTTTTTCATGTCCTGGGTTTACGTTCGGGGGCATCAAAAATTGTTGTAGACGAAAAGACTGATAAGGGTGAAACAGGCGCCCTTTAACCAGGCTGCGGGCTCGCCGAACGTCCCAGCCATTTAGCTGAAGAAGTTTTTGTCCCGCCGGATGCTGGGACAGCCTTAGCTGGTGCGATGCCATTCGATTGATCTTTCGTGCAAGTGTGTCCGAGGGGTCTGGTCCATGCCAGTTGGCCAGGTTCGATACATCGCCGATGCCGAGATAGAACTTTACTGCAAGTTCCCAGTGCTCCACCGTTCCGTTGTTATCCACGATAAGATCAAACTCTCCGATCGTGCGTTTCCCGTCGTGAACAACCAGGTTCTTTGCTAACAAATTTAGTGAGGGTTCCAAGTCGATCCAGTGAGCTACAATAGCTTCGAATCGTAACCCCAATTTGTATTCAGTCAGCTTGGGCGTGGTTATCGACGCAAGCTTCCATCCTTGAAACCAGGGTTCGTGCGGCCAGCGTTGATCATCCTCGAACTGCATAAGCGGCGGGCTCTGGATACACCACTTGAAGTCTTCAATTGCGCGGATATCGCTTGGCATACAGTGCATGGCCCTGGGGGGCAGGGTATGATATCCGATTATGTGCAAATAGCAGGAAATTGTTACATGAGTATCAGGGCGAGTCTTTTATCGTTGTTTATGCGTCTGACTGTCAAGAAGGAGATGGCGAAACTAGATGATCCTGTGGCATTTCGTAAGCGAGCGGGTGGCTTTGGCGGGAAAATCCCTGAAGCCGTGAAGTCGACTCCGGTAGACGCCGGTGGTGTTCCATCTGAATGGGTTGAGTGGACAGGCGCACCTGAGGATTCAGTGATTCTTTATTTTCACGGCGGTGGGTACGTCTTCGGAGACCCTGACAGCCATCGTGATATAGCCTGGCGGCTCGGCAAGGAGTCAGGTTCAAAAGTACTTTTCGTCAATTATCGCCTGGCTCCAGAACACCGTTTTCCGGCCGCGGTAGATGACGCGACTGACAGTTACCGATGGCTGCTGGAGCAGGGGTTCGCGCCTGATCGAATAGCCGTCGCTGGAGATTCTGCTGGAGGTGGGTTGGCAGTGGCGCTGATGGTGAACCTGAAGAACCTTGGCATAACGTTGCCCAAAGTAGCTGTTCTTATGTCCCCCTGGGTGGACCTTGCCATGACGGGTACCAGCATGGTGGCGAACGCGAGGTCAGATGTGATGTTGTCCCCGGAGGCTATTTCAATTTTCGCATCTTATTACCTTGGTGATACCAATCCAAAGGCGCCACTGGCATCTCCAGTTTTTGCGGATCTATCCGATCTTCCCCCGACACTTGTGCTGGTAGGTAGCAAGGAGGTTTTGCTCAGCGATTCAATAACCCTGGTTGAAAAAATAAATGCAGCAGGTGGCAGCGCAAAGTTAACGGTCTGGTCGAAAATGCCACACGTGTTTCCAATTCTTGCGGCTATTATCCCCGAGGGGAAAATAGCAATTTTAGATATGGCGGAATTTCTTCGCATTCATCTAGGCACGACTCGACTGGACTGATAGCGAATCATGAACAATTTCCCTATCGCCCGAGAGTTGGTGCTGGTCGGCGGCGGTCACAGCCATGTGATTTTTCTGCGCATGCTTGGTATGAACCCTGTGCCTGGACTAAAGACAACGCTGATCAGTCCGGATACCAGGACTCCATATTCCGGAATGCTGCCCGGGCTGATCGCTGGGCACTACCATGAAGATGAAGCCTACATAGACCTGGTGCCTCTCTGCAGGTTTGCGGGTGTCGATTTTATTCAGTCAGAAGTTGGCGCAGTGGACCTGGGCGAGCAAACTGTTGCGCTTTCTGGCCGGCCAGCAGTCCATTACGATTTTTTGTCTCTGGACATAGGCAGCGCGCCTGCGCTGGATGCTTCCATCAGCGATTCAGATGTCATTTCGGTTAAACCTATTAGTACGTTCCTGACCCGCTGGAACGCATTTGTTAAGAGATTCGAGTCGGAAGCTGTCTCAGATATTGGGTTCGTTGGGGCGGGAGCGGGTGGGGTTGAGCTTTGTCTTGCTGTGCAGTATTTCTTGGCGAAGCAGTTTCCTGATCGATCGTTTCGCACACATTTGTTCACGGAAGGAAAAACTATTCTGTCAGAGTTCAATACCTCTACCAGGATACGATTCGAAAGATTATTGGCGACAAGAAATATTCAGGTTCACAGGGAGTTTCGCGCGACATCTGCCGCTGGCGGTTTATTGGTGTCAGCTGACGCCAGAGAGGTTCAGTTAGATGAAATCTTCTGGATAACCCAGGCGAGCGCTCAATCCTGGCCCTCAGAGTCGGGTTTTGATGTGGATGCTGCAGGATTTATCCATGTAGGGGAGACACTACAAACGCTGAGCGCCGGCAACGTTTTTGCGGTGGGGGACTGCGCCAGGATGGTGAACCATCCGAGACCCAAAGCTGGTGTTTATGCTGTTCGCCAGGGCAAACCCCTGTTTCGCAATGTGATGGCGCTACTTCTGGGTTCAAGTCCAAAGCCTTACAGGCCTCAATCGAGTTTTCTCTCGTTAATCTCGACAGGACCTCAACATGCAATTGCCTCCAGAAATGGTTTCAGTCTGGAAGGCCATTGGGCCTGGCGTTGGAAAAACTGGATCGATAGTCGCTTCATGAAACGTTTCTCCGAATTACCCAATATGCACCAGGAACCGGAGAATAGTTTACAGGCGGAATTTGATGACAAAATGCATTGCGGTGGCTGCGGCTCCAAGGTGGCAGCGGATCTGCTGCACGATGTTCTGAAGGATATACTTGGTGAATCTGCACCCGTTGATGATGCCGCTAAGATTGAGATTCCAGCCGGAAAAACTCTGTTACAGTCAGTGGATCACTTCAGAAGCTTCGTCAATGATCCATACCTGCAGGCGAGGATAGCCCTTTGTCATTCTGTATCTGACATCTATGCGTGTGGTGGAACACCTCATTCGGTACTTGCCAGCCTGACGCTGCCGTTCGGTAAGCCAGGGGTAACTAAATCTTTGTTGATTCAAATCCTGCAGGGGACCGTTGATCAACTTCGGGAAGAAGGTGCGATCCTGATCGGCGGGCATACCAGCGAAGGACTCGAGCTTTCAATTGGGTTTACGGCTAATGGTACGGTCGAGCCGTCTGATGCCTGGTCTAAACAGGGTAGTTCACCCGGCGATGTATTGGTGCTGACGAAGGCCCTGGGCACTGGCACTATCTTTGCTGCCGATATGCGACATCTGGCGAAAGGACCTTGGGTTTCAGAAGCGTTGCTCCAGATGACGAGGTCAAATAGTGATGCAGTTAACATCGCGAAGAATTTCACTATACAAGCCTGCACCGACATTACGGGTTTTGGACTGGCGGGCCATTGCCTGGAAATGACGAGGCCCGGTTTAGGTATAGAGCTTCAGTTGAGTAACGTCCCGGTAATGAATGGAGCAGCTGAGTGCCTCCATGCACTGGGTATTACCAGTAGCCTTCACGAGGCAAACAAACGGTCGTCTGGATTGTCTGGTCTGACTAGCGCCGCAGAGATTTTGTTTGATCCGCAAACCTCCGGCGGCCTGTTATTTAGTGTTCCCGCGGAAGAGTCTGAAACGCTCGTCTCAACGTTGAAGAGCGGAGGTTATGAGCAGGCTTCGATTGTAGGCCAAGTGACCAGCTCGTCCGGTATCCGGGTGGCGACTTAATCTACTGGACGGCCTGCTGGATGACTTGAAGTTGTGTATCCTTGCTCTAATCAATCACCTATACCCAGCGCGGCATCAATATGGCTTCACACCCTGACTCTCTCGACATTGATATTCCAGGCCTGGCATCCCAGTTTATTGGTGGCAAGTGGCTGGAACGAAACCCAACGTTCGTTGACGTTATCTCGCCTACGACTGAGGAGTCTCTGGTGCAGGTCGCAGACCCAACACCTGCAGACGCTGATGCGGCAGTTGTCGCCGCCAGGAAGGCGTTCGATAACGGGCCATGGCCTGATATGCCCGTGATTGACCGAGTAACAATCTGTCGTCGCCTCTGTGACTTGTTGGAGGCGCGAATGGATCGGCTGAATCGTGCGTGGGCTTTCGAGTCTGGTGCCACGCTTGCTCACGGTTCAATGATCAACGGTGCAGCAGGGGTGTCAATCTGGCGACAGGCGCTAGAGCTTGCGCCGAGCTTACCCTGGGAAGAAGAGCGAGATGGTGCGCTGATCTGGCGGGAACCGATCGGGACAGTGCTAGGTGTGCTGACTTTCAACGGACCGATTGTACTGATGGGGATGAAAATCATTCCAGCACTGTTAGCCGGTTGTACTGTCATTATTAAACACGCTCCTGAATCTGCCCTGACCTCCCGGCTCATTGCCGAGGCGATTCGGGAGGCAGACTTCCCGTCTGGTGTTGTCAGTGTTCTTGCTGCCGGTACGAGGGTCAGCCAGCACCTGGTCGGTCATCCCGGCGTTGATATGGTTGCGCTAACCGGGGGAACCGAGATTGGTATCGATGTTGTAAAGAGAACGGCGGAGCGCCTTGCAAGAACGGCCCTGGAACTTGGTGGTAAGTCGCCTGCGATTATTGCTGACGATGCAGATATAGATGAAGTAATTGAGACGCTTGGCCCGGGGAGCAGCGGCTATATGGGCCAGGTCTGTGTCAACCTGTCGCGGGTGATTGCGCCCAGGCATCGCTATAACGAAGTTGTGGACGCGCTGGCGAGTTACTACGGTTCAATTCAGGTGGGAGATCCTTTTGATGAATCCATAGATCAGGGACCTCTCGCGGCAGTGCGCGCTCGAGACCGCGTCGAACGCTATGTCGGTATCGCCAAGAAAGAGGGCGCATCGGTTGTGACGGGCGGTCACAGGCCGGCACATTTGAATCGCGGCTGGTTTTATTCACCGACTTTGCTGGCAGACGTGACTAACGATATGACCATTGCGCAGGAAGAAGTCTTTGGTCCGGTAACTGCGGTAATAGCCCATGATGGTATAGAAGACGCAATTAATATCGCTAACGACTCGCGATTCGGTCTCGCCTGTTCGATCTACACCAAAGATAAGGAAACAGCGGTGAATGCCGCAAGAAAAATACGCACCGGTGCTGTGGCGATCAACAGTGCCGGGGTCAGCCTGACGCAGCCGTTCGGTGGCTATAAACAGTCAGGCTGGGGACGTGAATGCGGGCCAGAGGGAATTCTGGAGTTCACCCAGATCAAGCAGGTTATGTCGGACGCGAGTTACCTGGATAGCTAGCCTCTGTATTTATTATCCTGGACCTGATACTTCAGTCGCTTCATAAAATTTAGCGTTAACTGATTTTGGGGGATTGGCAGCCATAGCTTGCTGGAACACGGCCATATGCGGTTCCGCAAAGTGGGCGGCAAGGGCCGCCATATTCTCCCATTGCTCGGTTACTCTGATGACATTTGGATTGCTGGTCTCGACAGAGAATGTATAGTCATTACAGCCTGCCTCTCTGCGACTATGAGTTTCCATCTCCCTGATAGCTTCTTTCATTGCTGCGATATCGGATTCCGTTGACTCGATTATTGCATTGACGACGATCATGAATACTCCTGGTGTTTGTAGTTGATAAGGATTCGTTCAACTATCGCAGACCGACGTCGCTCAGTACAGCCTATGGTTTACAGGGCGTTAATATCTTTTAGTTGGTGACTCTTTAAGTCTACTCACTGCGTTGGCAACTTCGCCAGCCAGCTACGTGTTTAAGCTCGAAATTGCTCGATACTCATTCGTATTCCAGCGATAGTCTGGTCTATACAGTAAGCTATCAAAAATAGAACATGATCACTATAACCTGACTTACGGAAAGCCCTGCTTCGAGCTGGAGGGGGGCAGTCACATGCAATACTTAAAGGATGACTAACTATGTTTTCAGATACAGTTACTGACATTGCTGGACTACTGGTTGACCGGGGCGATACAGTCTCTGTTGCGGAGAGTTCAACCGGAGGATTGATCTCGGCTAACCTGTTGTCGGTTCCGGGCGCATCTGCTTTTTTTCAGGGCGGCAGTGTTGTCTATACCCTGGCTTCAAGGCGAGCATTTCTTGATCTTGACCGCGATAGAGTTCGCGAGCTCAAGCCGCTCACGGAAGAGATGGTCGCCGAGTTCGCGCGTGCAGCGCGTGAAAAATTAGATACCACCTGGGGTATTGCTGAATTAGGTGCTGCAGGACCCGCAGGTACACCTTATGGGCATGGTCCAGGGGTCAGTGTTATCGCTATATCCGGACCGTGCTCCATCAGCAGTACGACACGAACTAGTGACGATGACAGGCACAGTAATATGCTTGCCTTCACCGAAGCAGGTTTGCTTCTGTTTCGCCAGGCATTGCAGGCCTAAAATGTGCAGTCGTTTGGCGCCATCGTCGTTTCGAGCCAGAGTCCAGCTGATTACTCAAATCTGGAGGCACCTGGGGAATTGCGTGTTGGTCGATATAAATTGTCAATTTCGTTTACAATAAATACTGGTATTTCCCGTCAGTCAGGTTGACCCCTGCGATTGGTGTGAAGATATTGTTTGACACAGGGTATGGCGACTCAGCTGCCGCAGAGACGTTTTTCCAGAGCGTTATGGGGGATTGAACTCTTTGAACAAGATTACGGGTATTTACGAATTATCAGTGCCGCTCGAGGGTGACATCAAGAATGCAGTGGTCAATTTTTCGGCCCATGATGTTTCCCTGGTTGCTGTTGTCAGTAATATCACAAGGTTTGGGCGACCGTTGGTTGGTTACGGGTTCAATTCCATTGGCAGGTTCGCACAAGCCGGTATCCTGCAGGCGCGTATGGTTCCCCGGGTCCTCAACGCCGATCCTGCATCGTTAGTCACCGAGAACGAGGATTTTTTCGACCCTGCTGTTATTGCCAGCGTAGCGATGAGCAACGAGAAGCCTGGTGGTCATGGAGACAGGGCGGGGGCGCTGGGCGCACTTGAGCTTGCGGTTTGGGATCTGAACGCCAAGTTGGCAGATGAGCCTGCCTGGTCATGGATCTCTAAATGTCACGCTACACGAATTGAGCGTCTTGATGTTTCGACTTACGCCGCAGGAGGTTATTACTATTCCACAGATTCGTTAGCGAGGCTGCGGGATGAGTTGCACGGTTATCGTGATCTGGGTTTTGACGGATTTAAAATCAAGATAGGTGGTGCAAGCCTTGAAGCAGACCTGGAGCGAATTGATACTGCGGTCGACTTGGCAGGGTCAGGTCAACGCGTTGCGGTTGATGCGAACGGTCGATTTGATACCGAAACTGCTGTTCGATATCTTGAATCGATATCGGTACGTGGATTGCGCTGGTTTGAGGAGCCTGGTGACCCACTAGATTTTGAGTTGCTAAGCCAACTTAGCGCGATGACTGATATCCCGCTGGCTACAGGAGAAAACCTTTTTAGCGTGCAGGATACTCGAAACCTGCTGCTTTATGGCGGTATGAAGCCTGGCCGTGATGTTTTCCAGATGGATGCAGGTTTAAGCTACGGATTGACAGAATATGTGAAGATGCTGGCTCAACTCGAATCAGCGGGTATGGGCAGGGACCAGTGTTTTCCGCATGGCGGGCACCTGATCAATCTGCATATAGCCGCGGGCCTTAATCTGGGTGGTTGCGAAGCTTACCCTGGTGTATTCGGCCCTTTTGGCGGATTTTCCCCGGCTTGCGAGATAAGCGACGGCAGCGTCACGCCGTCTGATGCACCTGGTTTCGGGCTCGAAGAGAAACCCGAACTTCTACCCTATATTAACAAGTTAGGTGAGGATTTTTAACGATGCGTATTGCCATATTTGGTTGTGGTGCCATGGGTTCTATTTATGCGGGATTGCTCGCGTCGGCCGGGCATGAATTGATCGGTATAGATCGTAATCAGGCGCATGTAGATGCGATCAACACCAGCGGATTAAGAGTGACCGGCGCAAGTGGGGATCGTTGCGTCGCCATTCAGGCTTATACGGAGCCGCCGGATGTTGAGGTGGATTTACTCGTTATTGCAGTGAAAGCTTCGCATGTCGGTGCGTCGAGCGCTGCCCGTTCGCTGGTTAAATCAACAGGCTCTATCCTGACGATTCAAAATGGTCTTGGTAGTGCAGATGTAGTGGCTGGTGTTTTCGGTAATGAGAGACTGATTGTAGGGGTTGCTCAGGGCTTCGGGGCTTCGCTCCAGGCGCCGGGAATTACTCACCATAATGATATGAAAGCAATTCGCATGGGTGATTATACGCAGGGCAACAGTGAGCGGTTAAATAGTGTCGTTAGTATTTTTCAAACATCAGGTTTTGATACAGAGGCAGTAAATAACATTGAAGTTGTCCAGTGGGAAAAACTGATTTGTAACGTAGCCTATAGCGGCCCTTGTGCCCTGACAGGGTTGACGGTAGGGGAAGTGTTGGATGATCCCATCGTAGGTCCGGTTAGTCGAGCCGCTGCTGTTGAGGCCTGGGAGGTCGCGCGGAGGAGAAGCATACCGATTGCGGTTGATGACCCCGTCGCCTATGTGCAGGGTTTTGCTGAAAGGATGCGCTCTGCCAAGCCCTCTGTGCTGTTAGATATTGAAGCTGGGCGTCGAAGTGAAATCGACGTTATCAATGGCGCGGTTGAGCGTGAAGCAATGCGCGTTGACTCCTTTGCGCCAGTGAATGCAACAATTACAGCGTTGGTCCGCTCACTTGAAGAACGAACAATAGCTGACGGGAACTAAAATTGGCTGATGGAGCCTGGTACGACAACAAGCTAAGCCGTAGCGAGCAGGTTTGATGAATTCCCTGGCGCTAATGTGATGGTGCAGGCGTGAGCCTGGTCTTATCCAGTCTGCTACCTGCCAGCTGCTATAAAAAAATAACAAGCAAGGAAAAGACATGGTGGAAACCAAGAAAACCTTCGTATCAACTACTTCCCCTACCGGGTCTCGCAATGGTGCAGGATTTAACCCTTGCCAGGGTCTCTACGTCGAACCCCGCGGGGAAAAGGCCAGGGTTGCGCTCATTGCCACGCACTATAACGTTGATTTTAGCGAGCATTATCTGGGTGAGTATATGGCCGAACGTGGATTTGGTTTTCTAGGGTGGAACACGCGCTTTCGTGGTCTGGAATATGCCTTCCTTCTGGAGCATGCATTGATCGATATTGGTGAGGGTGTTAAGTGGCTTCGGGAAGTGGCTGGTGTAGAGAAGGTCGTCATACTTGGGAATTCCGGTGGAGGATCGTTGATGGCTGCTTATCAGTCACAAGCGAAGGGGGTGACGATGAAACCTACGCCCGGTTTGGAGTTGCCAAAGGCGCTTGACGCGATTGAACCAGCAGACCTTTACATCTCGCTTTGTGCGCATGGCGGGCGTCCGGAAGTGCTAACGGAATGGTTTGACCCATCGATCACCGACGAGAAAGACCCAACGAGTATCGATCCATCACTCAACATGTATGACGAAGCGAACACCAGACCCTACTCATCAGAGTTTATTGCCAAGTATCGTCAGGCGCAGGAAGCAAGAAACCATCGGATCACCGACTGGTGTTATGAGGAACTCGAGCGATTGTCTAGACACGGCATGACAGACAGGGCTTTTAACATGTACCGGACCTGGGCTGACCTCAGGCTGATGGATCCCACTATCGACCCAAATAATAGACGGCCGCAATGGTGTTATGCGGGAGACCCTCGGGCTGCCAATTTTTCGCCTCGTGGGATTGGGTTGACGAATACCATTCGTACATGGCTATCCATGTGGAGTCTTCGAGATTCATACTGCAGTGGGATTCCTCATCTGCAGAGAATTGATGAGCCAGCGCTAATTGTTCAGAGCGATGCAGACACAGGCGTGTTTCCGCGTGATGCCCAACTGGTTCATGACTCCCTGGCATCGGGTGATAAACGACTGGAAATGATACAGGGGGACCATTATCTTCTTGAGCCCGCTAACGCACGAGATAAAGTCGCGGATATGATTGCGGCATGGCTCGGGGAAAAAGCTTAGCCCAGATCGTCGAGTACCCATACCGCTGGATGCTGCGATTCTGGCTACAAGAGGCTCAAAATGCCAGGAGCGCTGATGAACTGCCCCTGGTTTAGCTTCTTTTTTGAGTTTCACGGTAAATTGTTGAAGGCGGACGAGACTAGTTCATCGATATAATTGACCAAAATCGTGATTGGCAAGTAGGATGTCTGCAGTCTTAGCGGACAGGCGAAATTTATGCCGAGATTGAAACAAGTGTCGTGAGCAGTTGCGCTCGATAATATATGGAACGAAAGGGGTTGATTATGAGTAAGCCATTTGAGTTTGGTGGGCTTCATCACCTTGCGCTGGTCTGCAAGGATATGCAGCGTACAGTCGATTTTTATACGAATATTCTGGGAATGAACCTGAACAAAGGGTTTGATCTGGACGGCGGTTACGGCCAGCATTTTTTCTTCGATATGGGTGATGGCCAGGAACTGGCATTCTTTTGGTTCAATGATGCTGGCAGTGCGAAACCGGGTGTGGCATCAGCTGCCAATCTTGTCGCTTCGGGCAAAGGTACAATAACGTCGGCCCATGGTTCCATGAATCACCTGGCGTTTTCCGTTTCAAAGGACAAGATCGACGGTTATCGGGAAGAGCTGGTTTCCCGCGGTGTCGATTGTTCTGAAGTCGTTAACCACGATGATGTGATCACGGGCGATGAAAAACGGACGTCAGATATGCCTACGGAGAAAACCTGGCTTCGTTCATTTTACTTCTTTGACCCAGACGGCATCATGCTGGAGTTTTGTGCAACCCTGTCGAAGGGCGTACAGGTCGCAGATCTACCAGTGAACGAAAAGGGTATTAAGGCTAATGGCCAACTTATAACGGGAACGGTGTGACTCTTGTCGACCCTGCGATTGAGGGTGTCGATGGCAATGCGCCGAATAAAATGTCTACTCAGTTACTGACTCGGACGCTTATCCACGCCTTTTATTGGATGGATGATGGGTTGCAACACTACATGCAGGATCAGGTAGGATTTTCTTTGCCGCGTGCTCAGTCCATGATGATGATCTGCATAGGAGACGGTATTTGTCGTCAGAGTGACGTAGCAAAATACCTGCGAATTACCAAGCAAGCGGTTCGTCAGAGCGTCAAGGAACTTGAGGCTAAGGGCTTGGTGGTAATTGATCCCGATCCCCAAGATGGCAGGCAGAAAGTTCTCAGGTTTACTGACAAAGGTGAGGAAATGCGAGGGGTCGCAAGGTTCGGTCTAGAGCAGCTGGAGAGGCTTCTGGAGCAACGTATAGGCCAGAAGAATATGCGGGATCTTCAGAGGACTCTGGATATGGATTGGGGGAGTGCACCAAGCGCAGTAGATTTGAGACGAGGAGATAACCTATGAGTGATGTTGAAGCGCTAATGAATGTCGATACGCAAAGGCGAGTTGCAATGGTTTCCGGTGACGTGGTTGCGCTGGGTGATTATCTGGCCGATGACCTTAGCTGGACGCATTCTTCAGGCAAGACGGATTCAAAAGAAAGTTTTCTGGCAGTGGTGGCCAGTGGTACTACGGTTTATCATTCATTGGATGTGAGAGACACGCAAGTTCGCGTTTTTGGGGATAGCTTTGTCCTTGAAGGTGTCGTCTTCGGAGACGTTACAAAAGATGGGTCGGACAAGAAACTAGTCAATCGGTTTATAACGGTCTGGCAAAAACGTGAGCATGACGTATTTCAACTGCATGCGTGGCAGTCCACAGGGCTGGCGTAGGGCGATGGACTTTATTGTAGTGGTAACGTTTGAAACCACACCAGATAATCATGGAGAAGCACTACAGGTTCTGGATGAATATATCGATAACTTCCTGAAGATACAGCCAGGTTTCATCGACAGCAGGCTCAATGAGCGGGAAGATCGCGGTGGCTATCTTCACTTTGCCCGCTGGAGAAACGAAGCTGATTTTAGGGCGTTTGCAGAGAAAGCGAAAAATCACACGCTGCTACCAAAAATTCGTCAGTTCGATGCCAGTGCAACTTTTTACCAGGCTGTACGTCACTATAGTGGTCCAACCGTTGATTGAGCTTTAATTCGGCCCAGAACATCACTACCCCTATGTGAAAGAAAGATTTCATTGATGAAATGAACCGGTAGACAGGTGTTTTAGTCAGGCGAATTGAGTGGCCAAAGGACTGTGCTGGACTCGAATAGCATCGCCAATAAGGCCTTGATGCCATGCGTAGCGGCCCCGCTTGGGTGAGCCCAGATTGGCCTGCGCTGAAAATTCCTGTAAACAGTACAGGTCACTCTATGCTCCAGGGCCTCATGGGAATAATTCTTACCGATACTCCAATACGATACGGACTGGTTTCCGTCCTAATGCATTGGCTAATAGCGTTGGCATACCTTGGTTTGTTTTCTGTTGGCTGGTATATGGTGACGCTCGATTACTACGATCCGTGGTATATCGATTTACCTCACTGGCATAAGAGCATCGGTATGTTGCTTCTGGTCATTGTGCTGTGTTCGGGTGTCTGGCGATTAACGGTAAACAAGCCATCAAGTCTGCAAACCCATTTGGATTGGGAAGTGAAAGGTAGCCGGATCGCACACTGGCTGCTTGGTACCGGGGTTTTGGTTGTACTGATGTCGGGCTATCTTATCCCAACTGCCGAGGGCCGCGGTATTTTAGTATTCAACTGGGGTACATTCCCTGCTGCCTTTAGTCTGCCTGATCAAGAGGACATCTCGGGACTGGTTCATCGATACGTTGCTTACTTTATTCTGGGGCTTAGCGTCGTGCATGCAGGTGCTGCACTGAAACATCACTTTGTTGACAAAGATGACACGCTGCGTCGCATGCTGCGTATCTCGATTAACCGGAGCCAATCATGAAAAAGGTAACTTCGCTATGCTTCGTATTTTTGTTCTGTGGTTCTGGAATGAATTCACATGGGGCGGAGTACGTTTTCGATAAACCAGGTCAGCATGTATTTATCACTTTCAAGGCAAGCCATCTTGGGTATTCCTATATTCTGGGTCATTTTGAGGATTTTGATGGCACGTTTGCATACGACGCTGACAAGCCTGAGAATTCAATCGTTCATGTAACCATTGATGTCAAGAGCCTGGATACGGATCATGCGGAACGCGACAAGCATCTTCGAGGGTCTGGCTACTTTGACGTAGAGACCTATCCGTCGATTACCTTCGCCAGTAGCAGTTACGCAGGTAGCACGACCAATGGAGTATTGACGGGCGAATTGAACTTGCGGGGTGTCAGTAAAACGATTGCTATTGATGTCAGCAAAATTGGTGAAGGTGACGATCCCTGGGGTGGTTATAGAAGTGGCTTTGAAGGAATTGTGGTTCTTGATGCAGGTGGTTATGGCCTGCCTGCCTGGATAGGCGATGTCGAAGTTTATCTGGTTGTGGAAGGCGTTCGGCAGTAAGAATATCCAGGAGTCTTTGATTAGGAATTCTGGTTATGAATGAAACCGGTGCGACAGCAGAAGCCTTCAATCTGCCAGACCCAGCGACTTTTTGAATGAACATTCGTTTTCTAACAATGACGTTGGTCACCATGGCGAGTGCTGCCTGCTCAAAGACTCGGCTGAATCGCTGAGCCCAGGTCAGGGGGCTATCCTGCTGATAAGTTCATTAGCCAGCAGGTCCTTCCACATGGAAAAGTTTATTGTAAATGGACCACTGCCCGTCAACTCTCAGCAGGGACAATGTGTCCAGAAATGTCATGCCAAGATAGTCATCACGGACACGGGTTACAGCTGTATCACCTGCTATATCAATTGAAATTATATCCAGTCTTGCCGCGTCACCTTTTTCCTTCGCGGAAGGTTGTTGGCTTGAAACGAGACCTGCAAATTCCACCACAGACATTTCATGTAATCCGTCTTCCAGATAACCCGTTATTTTTGCATTCGGATGAAATGCAGCATGGGTTTTCTCAGCGCTGGATTCATACATACAATCAAAGTAGGTCTGAACTGTTTCCTTGATTTGTTGTTCGTCACTCACAATTCAATTTCCTCAAGTCATTAATATTTACGGAACGGACTCTACCACGTCTAAAAATCGAGAATTCTTATAGCAGGGTCTGAAATTGTTAACGATAATTCGAGTATAGTTATTTTGCCCATCGAGCTAGGGCAGTTGGCAAACTGATCATAGCGCGGCGTTAATCCACCCGCGGTGAACATCCAAACCAATCTCTAGAGAGCGGCTACTCTTTAGGCTTGCTGGAAAATGGCGATCAGCTTTGACCGGGTTTAGGACTAGCAGCATTAACCCCGTGGGGCGCTGTTCTGTTCGTGGCTAAACGATTAAAGCGCATCATTTCGAATTATTAGGGTAGAGTAACGACAAATAAGGTGTTTGTTCCACTTATATTCTATGGTGCCAGAAGTTTTTTACTTCAATTCACGGGAGATTTCGATATGCCAGACCAATGGATGATACAAGCAACTACCTTCGGCAACTGTAATTGCCTTATTAACTGTGGCTGCCAATTCAATGTCCCTACCAGCTACGGCTTCTGCAATTTCGTGATGGCTGGCCAAATCGGCCAGGGAAACTTCAACGATACCTCGCTGAACGGGCTGAACTACGCCTGTATTTTCGCCTATCCCGGCGAGATCGCCGAAGGCAATGGCAAACAATTGATTGTTATCGACGAGAGCGCCGATAGTGATCAACGCGCTGCACTTCAAAAAATTCTCTCGGGGCAAGCTGGAGAGCCGGGTTCAAATCATTTTTCCGTGTTTAGTAGCATGTGCAGCGAGGTGCTGGAGACGGAGTATCGGCCCATTGAAATCGAAGTCGATGTAGCCGCTCGCACCGCAGTGCTGAAAGTCCCCGGTTTGATGGAATCTTCAGGCGAGCCCGCCATAAACGCCTTTAACGGCGAGCCGTACCATATTGCCATCGCCAGGCCCTCTGGTAGTTTTGAGTACACCTATGCGGAGCTGGGTCTGGGTACTACCACCGTCACTGGCGCCATGGAAATGCAGTTGGATGCCAGTTACGGGCAGTTTTGTACGATCCATATCAATCAGGAAGGTTTGGTCCAGGCGGCCTGAAACCTGTGGCTGTGATGTCACTGCGGCGCTGGGACCAGGTTTTACTCGTCTGCTCGTTCGTTGGGCTAACGCTGTTAGCTTGGGCATACCTGTTCTATCTTGAGAAAAACATGATTGGCATGGATGCTGGCATGCGTGCGTGGTTGCCCAGTGATTTTTTCATGATGTTCCTGATGTGGGCAATAATGATGGTGGCCATGATGTTGCCAACCGCTTTACGCGCCTTTTTGATCTATGCGCGTATCGCCGCCCGAGGTCGGCAGGATGAGTCACCTATTGCCTCTGTTTACTTCTTTGGCGGTGGCTATATCGCCATCTGGACCCTGTTCAGCGTCGGCGCGACCCTCATGCAATGGGGGCTGCAGTCGGCGGCATTGTTGTCACCGATGATGGTTAGTAGCAGTGTCGGACTGGGCGCTGCGCTGCTGATAGCCGCCGGTATTTATCAATTCACTCCCCTCAAAGATGCCTGTCTCAAGCACTGTCAGTCTCCTATCATGTACCTGGCGGCAAACTACAAAAAAGGTAACGTGCAAGCTTTTCAGTTGGGCCTCAAACACGGCGGCTACTGCTTGGGCTGCTGTTGGGTGCTAATGGGTTTATTGTTCCTCGGTGGCGTGATGAACCTGATCTGGATCCTGGCAATCACGTTATTTGTTTTAGCAGAAAAACTGCTACCGCCCACTTTGCACGGCACCCGCCTGAGTGGTGTTGCGATGATACTTGTTGGCGTAGCCTTTCTCGCCGGTTACATGCCGTAGGGTATTGCCAAGTTAACTTCTCGCCGCTGTTAAATTCAGAAATTCCTTCTAAGCTATTGCTGTGTTCTTTCAGGATACAGGCTAATGCACGTTGAAATATCGCCGCCGCGCAATGGACAGAAAGTGCTGTCGATATTGCATACCAACATTACTGACCTATCTGTTTTACTCCGTGTTTGTGGTTGGTTCTGCTGTTCGTTGTTCCTCGAGCAGCTTATTGATGCTGGGAAGGCTGCGCCAGAGAATCAGTGCAGCAAGTGGGCACAGAACAACGGTACAAAGTGCGATCGACTTGCCTATTGCAGCGTCGTATCCGAATACGTAGTCCGTCGCCAGGGCAATAACCGTAGGGCCAAGTCCCAGGCCAATAAGGTTGGCGGTGAGAAGAAAAAGCGCCATTACCTGCCCACGCATTCGATTGGGTGTCATCAGTTGGATGGCTCCGCCGGAAATTCCGCCCTGGAATGCAGAAAAGAAAATGGCAAAGGACATGGCAACGATGGCTAGCTGGTCGTTTTCAACGAACCCCAGCGCAGTGGCGCAAGGTATTATCGCGACCATGCTGAACAAGATAACTTTGATATATCCATCCTGAATGCCGCCGTTGACAAGGCGGTCGGAGAGGGCGCCGGCAAGTAGTAACCCTACGGTACCTGCTCCAATCATGATCAGGCCAAAGACCCATCCTGCCTGCGCTGGAGAATAGTCGAAAAGCCTGATGAAATAAGTTGGTCCCCAAAGGTTCAGTGCATAAACGACCATAATAAAGATAGAGATTCCGAAAATGTGGCCGAGATATGCCCGTCTCTTCGCCATAACGTAACTCACTACATCGCTTAGGGGTAGGTAGGAGTCGTCTGCAGCGACACCCTGCCTTTCGGGCTCTCTCACAGTGGTGGCAACGAGGATAGATATTAATAGACCAGGCACGCCTACGATAAAAAATGTCAGCTGCCAGCCTTCCATCTCGCCAAGAACAGGCACAATAATTTCATCCATGTTCGAGACATAGCCAACTATCGCTCCACCAACCATATAGGCTAATCCGGAACCGAGTGTGACACCGATCATGTAAACAGAAAGAGCCCGTGCCAGAAGTGATTTGGGAAAATAGTCGGCGATCATTGAATAGGCAGCTGGTCCAAGTGCTGCCTCACCGACCCCAACGCCAACCCTTGCAGCGAATAGTGTCCAGTATCCGTGCGCGAGACCGCATAGCGCCGTCATAAAACTCCACACTGCAATTCCGGCAGAGATCAGGTTACGCCGGTTGCCCAGGTCCGCTATTCTGGCGAGCGGCAAACCCATCACTGCATAGAATAGCGAGAATGCGAGTCCCGCCAACAGGCTGTATTGGGTATCGGATATGGCAAAACTTTCCCGTATTGGCCCTACGAGTAAACCCATAATCATGCGATCAAGGAAAGAGAACATTTGGGCGATCAGTAGGACGAAGACGACATACCAGGCGTAGGCGGGGTGTTTTGTTGATTTCATGGTAAATTTTATCCGATGACCAAATTGCGCCCGGCAACCATGTTGGACAGTTTGCGGAAAGCGGTTTCCCGGGAGAGATACTTCATGCCACAATCGGGTGCGACAACCAGTCGTTCCGCAGGTAAATACGCCAGGGCGGCTTGAATCCTGTCGGCTACTATTTCGGGCGTCTCTACGGTTTCATCGCGAAGGTCGATAACACCGACATGAACACGTTTCGAAGGTAGCCCCTGAACCAGGTCAAGTTTGAGCTTTGGCTGTGCGCATTCGATAGATATTTCATCTGCTGCTGAGGCATCCAGTTCATCCAGAAAAGCGTAGCCCGCAGGCTTGTCTGCAACATGTTTGCCGTATCCAAAACAGACGTGCAAGACGGTGGTGCCTGTTGCGCCCTGCAGCGCTCGGTTGATAGCTTCCACTGCGTATTGACTGGCCGCTTCTGGTCTGGCTTGCACGTAAGGTTCGTCGAGTTGGATGATGTCTATGCCTGCAGCAAAGAGTGCCTTAAGTTCTTCATTAACCGCTTCCGCATAAGCCATCGCCAGAGAGCCATCATCTGGATAGTAGTCATTTTGTGCCTGTTGGGTCATCGTAAAGGGGCCAGGCAGGGTCAGTTTGATTGGTTTGTCGGTGTGCGCCTTAAGGAACTCTACGAAAGGGAGTTCGACAGGCTCTGATCGTTTAACCTCTCCAGTGACCCTGGGTACAGGTACAGCTTTGCCGGTTCTATCTATTGCTTCGCCTGGATGATCAAGATCAATTCCCGAGAGTGAATTGGCGAAACGATTTGAATAGCTCTCACGGCGCATTTCACCATCTGTAACAATATCCACGCCGGCGCGGTGCTGGTCGTCTAACGCGATCAACGTTGCGTCATTTTGTGCCTCCTCAAGATACTCGGGCTCTATTCTCCAGAGATCATTTAGCACGACACGCGGTGGTAGTGATTTTCCCAGACGGGATTTGTCGATAAGCCAGTTTGGTTGAGCGTAGCTGCCTACGAGGCTTGTGGGTAATTTTTGAAGCAACATTTGTTCTTCCTGTATATGCATCTTTAGTGAGATAAATCAAAGAGCACTCTTCATTATTAGTCAAACTATCTTGCAATTTAGTCAAACTATCTTACAAAAAGGTACTGCGTCAACTAAATGTCGGTAGGCCCGTTGATGGTTTGTCCAACAAATTCAGTAGAGCAATGGTCCCCGGATCCTGTAACATGATAAGTCAAATAATTTGACAGAAATCTATTTTCCATGAATGAACAAGAGTTGATCGATAGCCTGACGTCACTCGCCCCAATGCTGGAAGAGCATGCCGGCGAATCGGAACGCCTTCGTAAGCCGGTAGATAGCGTGATGAAAGCAATTGAAGACACGCAGGCTTATCGCTATTTCGTACCTAAGAAGTATGGTGGTTTCGAGTTCGGACTAGAGGGTTTTATGGATATAGGTGTGGCACTTGGCGCCGCTGATATTTCCACGGCCTGGGTCGTGACTTTTTGTATGGAACATAATTGGTTAATAGGTCTCTATAACCAGCAGGCGCAGGATCATATCTTTGGCCAGCAGCCCTATCTCATCGCCCCTGGGGCTCTGGCTCCTCGCGGTAAGGCCACCAAGGTTGACGGTGGTTATCGCCTGAGTGGACATTGGGAATGGGGTACCGGCGTAATGCACGCTGACTGGGTGCTCGTAGGAGCGTTAACAGACCACGACGGCCCGCCCGAGGTTTGTATGTATGCCTTGCCAATTGCAGATGCGAAAGTGGTTGATACCTGGCAGATGTCCGGCATGGTAGGCACCGGCAGCAATGATATTGTTGTGGAAAATGCGTTTGTACCTGGTTACCTGCGACAAAATTTAACGGAGTTGCGGGCAGGTGACAGCCCAGGTGCGCAATTTCACCAGACGCCGACCTTTAGGATGCCTATGCTACCCGTGCTTGGGCTTACAGCGGCTGCTCCGGCCGTAGGCTGCGCCAAACAGACGGTGACTCGTTTCAGGGCGCGCCTGCAGGAGAGAGTCGTCTATGGTACGCAGGACAAGCAGTCCGAGCGTGCCCTTGCACAGTCAAGGCTGGCTCATCTGACGGTTCGGGTACAGACCGTCGAGACAAACCTAAAGTGCATTGCAAAGGATGTTGCAAACTGGGGTGAGTCCGGTCAGATTTGTCCTGATGTCGAGCGAGCTGAACTCAGGGTACGAATTGGCCATGTAGTACGTGAATCAAGAAATATCGTCAGAGAAGTCGTTGAAGTTAGCGGGGCCCATGCGCACAATCTCTCGAACCCCTTTGGCCGAGCACTTCGTGATCTTGAGACCCTGTCCTGCCATACTGTATTTGACCTGGATATCGCGACAGAGTCATATGGCAGGTTGTTATTAGGGTTGCCTTCAAATTCACCGCTATGACATCAGAGGCTATAAAAAATGGCTCGCCAGCCCAATGTAAGAAAAAAGCCGCGCCGGTCGATGGGTATATTTGCCGAGCTCGTGAAAGCCATTGATTGGTATGACGTGAGCCTGCAAAGCATTCTGGCCGGGCGTGGCATGCAATCATTTAACCGTACCCAGTCAGTGATGCTAATCCACATAGCTGAGGGGATTATCAAACCCTCTGACATTGCCCATGATATGGGGGCCACACGCCAGAACATTCATGCCATGGCAAAACCCCTGATTGATGCAAACATTATCGAAGTGGTTCCTGATCCCGTCGATGGTCGTTCGAAGCAGTATGTGTTTTGTGAAGATTCACTGGAACTGCGTGACACGGTTCTTCAACTGTTGAAGCATCTGGACAGGAAACTTGGCGATCGAATTGGTAAAGGTGATCTCAAGGAGATGAAGAGGGCACTTTCCCGCGACTGGGGCGAGATCATCGTCCAGGCGCCATGAATCGAGCAAATCTGGTTTCTTCCCCGGGTTAACAGGACGTATGGACATGACTTGAAGGTTTATTAGTCAAACTACTTGACTAATATGTTGATTTTGTCAGAATCATATCGTAATGCCAATTCAATTGTGGGGGAATATATGCAGGCTAAATCACGTAATTTGATGTTGTTTGTCGCGATCGCGCTACTCTCGGGGTGGGCGAATGCCGCGGAAGTTCTGGAAGAAGTTGTGGTCACCGCAACGAAACGGGCTTCGAACCTTCAGGATGTACCAATTTCAGTTGGCGTCATTACCGATGAATTCATCGATGACTTTCAAATCAAAGATATCAGTGATGCGCAAAACTTTGTGCCTGGCCTTCAGGTTCAGCAGACTTTTGGTAGTTGGGCAGTGCGTATACGTGGTCTAGGTTCAGGGATCACTAACCTTGCGTTCGATTCTTCAGTACCGATATATATAGATGATGTCTATTGTGGTCGTGGCAAGTGTATGGAGTCAGCATTTCTTGATGTTGAACGACTTGAAGTTGCCCGTGGGCCTCAGGGTGCGTTGTTCGGGAAAAGTACAATTGCTGGTGCAATTAGTTCAATCAGCGCGAAGCCAACCGATAGTTTCGAAGCGGAAATCAGACTTGGGGCAGAACTTGAGTACGGTGGCTACACTGCTAATGGCTATATCTCTGGTCCATTGTCCGATACGGTGCGTGCTCGACTTGCGGTAAAAACCAGCGACCTGGATGGTTATACCGACAACATTGCAACTGGCGATGAAGATGGCAGTCAGGAAATCAATGCAGTCCGGCTTGGTTTAGAGTGGGATGCGAGTGACCAAACGTCGTTTTACGTCAAGCTTGAAACGGGTGAGTCCAACACAGACGGACGAAACAATCAGCTGGTCCGTCCTGGTGCCATGTCTTCCGTAACTACAGACCCCAATGCAGAGTACAAGGCGGACGATAAAAGAAGTGTTAGCACCGGTGAGCCGAAGGAGGACTTCTACGACTATGAGTGGAGCTCACTGACCGTTAAAATGGAAACAGAATTGGCTGGCCATTCTTTAATGGCGGTTGCCGGCTACTGGGAATACGAGAATAACTGGTTCCTGGACGTGGATGGCCACCCCGAGGCAATTCTGAATACTGCCCTTCAGGACGAATATGACCAGACTACTTTTGAACTTCGTTTGTTGTCACCCGCAGACCAGACCTTCGAGTATATCGTCGGTGCCTGGTATCAGGAATCTGACCTGACCACACGGCAGCTTTCACCTTTTCATCCGCTATTCTGGCAAGCAGTGACGGGCATTCCTGTCTCGGTGGGTAAAAATATTCCACCGCTGTCTGTGGCGTTCACATCGGGCTCCGGTATGGATAGGAACTTTTCCCGCGAAACCGAAGCTTACTCCGTGTATGGGCAGGTAACCTGGAACCTCAGTGATCGATTACGTGTGATAGCAGATGTTCGTTACACGGATGAGGATCAGGATGCGGTGGGTCAGGCTTTCCCGCTGACTTTCCCAACATTTAACACTTTTGAACCGCTGCGTGTACCGCGAAGTACAGCGGGTCACGATCCTGAATATCTGTTTAGGCAGAAGCGGTCTGACGACAGCGTCGATCCATCGGTTAAGTTTCAGTATGAGTTGGGCGACAGCACGATGACCTACCTGTCCTATGCGGAAGGTTCGAAATCAGGCGGCATGAAGGCTAACGATTCCAAACTTGGGGCGCAGCTTCTGCAAAAATCAGGTGATTCGGCATATCTTCAGAAATATGTCGGTGTCTCATCCATTACGAGTGATGATGTTCTATCGGGTTTAACACTGAAACAAGACAACGGTGTTTTCGATTTTGAAGATGAAGAGGCTGAGAGCTGGGAACTGGGTATGAAAACCAGCCTGGCAGGTGGCTCTGTTAACGTTAATGTTGCGCTGTTTACAACCGAATTCACCAACCTCCAGACCTCAAATTATGATGGTACACAGTTCATCATTGGTAACGCAGGTAGTGCGTCTGTTGATGGCGCCGAGGTTGAAGTAAGCTGGCAGGCTTCGGCTAACCTTCGTGTTCACTCATCCGTAGCGTGGATCGATGCAGCGTATGATGATTTCGCAGGCGCGCAGTGTGTAGAGGACTCAAGTGGCGCGCCGGCTAATGCTGATTGCGATCCGGTAACTAATACCGAGAACCAGAAAGGAGAAAAGCTGGAGCGTTCCCCTGATCTGGAATTTAATCTTAGTGCTTTATGGGAATCGCAGCTTACAGACACGATGCGCCTTAAGGCTTCGGCGTCTATCTACTATTCCGATGAATACTTTGTGCAGCCAACACAGGCTAGTTATGCAACCCAGGACTCGTTCACGAAATACGATGCGCGGTTAGCTGTTGTCGCAAATGATGGCAGATGGGAAGTTGGTTTAACCGGAAGAAACCTGGGTGATGAAATGGTTATTCAGCATGCCTACAATATTGCAGGTAACCAATTTCAGAGTCTGGGCATGGGACGTTCCTATACCCTGGAAGGGGTTCTGCACTTCTGATGACATATCAGTAAAAAAAGGGTCCCGATATGGGCCCTTTTTTTTAGCTTACTGTCGAGTGATTGCCAGGGTTGAAGGCGTTGATGCGCCCAGGGCCAATGACCTTAAGGCTTTATTCAGTCGCTTTCAATATCCTTACAAGAGCCTGTGCGTGTTCTGCGGCCTTAATTCCCAGCGGGGTTAAATAGCCACCATCAAGTTGCGTCGTAAGACTGGATTCAAACAGTCTTTTGGCAGATGCAATCCTTTCCGGCGAGGCTACTTGATGTATCTTCAGGCCCGTCTGCGAGCTGTCGAGCTCAAATAGATTTAGCAACTCAACATCTGCAGCAAACTCCTCGTCTAACTTCACTGATAACCCTCTTTCAATTGGCATGAGCCTTGGTTGCAACTTCTGCTTTCTTGCAAGGCGAGAACTTTGTTTGAGTTGGCTCAGGTATGGCCGAATGCCAGCATTGCGTCGGCGACCTTGATGAATCCAGCGATGTTAGCGCCCGCGAGATAGTCGACTCCATCCTTGTTTTTACCATACTCGACACAGCTGTTGTGGATTGTGAGCATGGTATCTTTCAGTAACCTTTCGAGCTCTGCTTCGTCCCAGGAAATACGTGAACTGTTCTGACTCATTTCTAGGCCCGAAACTGCAACTCCGCCGGCGTTAGCCGCTTTGCTCGGTGCATATAACATCCCCGCGTTCTGAAACGTGTGGATTCCCTCGAGGTCAGTTGGCATGTTGGCACCTTCAGACACACCTATGCAACCGTTCTTGACAAGATTTTCGGCGTCGTCGCGATTGATTTCATTTTGGGTGGCGCAGGGCATCGCTATGTCACAAGACACGCCCCAGGGTCGCCCTTCGTGGAAGCTTGCACCTTTAAACTCATCTGCGTATTCACTAATGCGTCCGCGACGAACATTTTTCAGGTCCATTACAAAAGCAAGTTTTTCGGCGTTTATTCCATCTGGATCGTAAATAAACCCTGATGAGTCGGATAGGGTCACCACCTCACCTCCTAGCTGGTTCACTTTCTCTACAGCGTAGGTGGCGACATTCCCTGACCCTGAGATACAGACAGTTTTGCCGCGGATATCATCACCCTTATGTTCGAGCATGTTCTGCATGAAATAAACCGCCCCATAGCCGGTCGCTTCGGTTCTGATTTTGCTGCCGCCAAATGCCATTCCCTTGCCGGTAAGTACACCAACAAAGCGATTTTCGATTCGTTTGTACTGCCCAAATAGGTAGCCGATTTCACGGGCGCCGACACCGATATCACCTGCTGGGATGTCGGTATTCTCACCGATATGTCGATGCAGTTCGGTCATGAAAGATTGGCAGAAACGCATAACCTCGTTGTCACTTTTACCCTTAGGGTTAAAATCAGAGCCTCCCTTGCCACCACCCATGGGGAGTCCAGTCAGGCTGTTCTTAAAGGTCTGCTCAAAACCGAGAAACTTGAGTACGCTAAGGTTAACCGACGGATGGAAGCGAAGTCCGCCTTTATATGGGCCAATTGAATTGTTGAACTGCACCCTGTATCCGCGTTGGTTACGTATATTCCCTTCGTCGTCTGTCCAGGGGACTCGAAACATGATGACCCTGTCTGGTTCGGCCATCCTCTCCATGATTTGCATTTTGTGGTATATCTGCTTATCCGCAATATAAGGGAATACGGTTTCCGCTACTTCGGCTACCGCCTGGTGAAATTCTTGTTCGCCAGGGTTGCGTTTCTCTACACCCGCGATGAAACGTTTAAGGTAGACATCGGTTTTGTTTACTGAAGACATTGTCATTTTGTTCCCTTTATTATTGTAGTAACCGATCGTGTTGATCTTTAGACCGGGGGCTATATTCGCACCAGCGATAAAGCATCGCCATGCTTAGTAATCCTACATGGCGGTTCTGATTTTGACTAGCACTGGAGCTACAGGCAGGGAGGTTTAGTCCCAGGGTTTAACCAGGACTTTTGCTTGGTCGTTAGGGGTCGCTAGAGATTCAAAGGTCGAAGCAACACCGTCTAAAGATGTTCGACCAGTGATCAGCGGTGCAACGTCGAATTTGCCTTCAGCGATGTAGCGAAGGCTCTGGGTAAACTCTTCCATCGACCAGCCCAGCAGGAAATGCAGGCTGAGTTCTTTATTAATAGCGATGAGTGGACGTATATAGTCCTGTTGCAGGCACACACCAACGATCATTATCTTCGCGTTCTTTGGTGCACCGAGAAAGATCTGGTCGATCATACCAGGAATGCCGACGCACTCGAATATGACCACTCCCTCCCGTTTTCTTAAAGCCGGTTCCTGGTAAGGGTCGGTATCCGAGGGGTCGATCACGATATCCGCACCGATCGCTTCTGCCAGTTGTCTGCGTGCCGGTGAAAAGTCTGAAACAATAATCGGGCCGGTATTAATCTGTTTCAATGCCGTTATGATCGCCAGGCCAACAGGCCCTGCACCGATAATCAGAATGGTTTCTTTTGCTGACAATCGCGCCTTGTTAACAGCATGAAGGCCAACGGCCATAGGCTCTGTCAACGCTGCAAGGTCTGCGTTACATCCGGAGGGGACAGGTAAAATCAATGATTCGGAGAGCAGCATATATTGCGCAAAGCCGCCGGGGATCTTGTCGGAGTATCCGACCGGTTCCATTGGTTTCCTTAATAAAACAGGCGCTGCACAGACCAGTTGACCCGGCGCGACGCTGCGCTCTGTTTTGGGCCCATAGTCGACGACCTCGGCGCAGAATTCGTGACCCAATATGACGGGGTTGAATGTGGTTAGCTTGAACGCCCCACCGGCTTCCCTGCTGGTGTTCACAAAATCTTCCGTGTGTCGTGCTGCATGTAAGTCACTGCCGCAGATTCCACAGGAGATGGTTTTGACCAGCACTTCGCCTCGTTGGGGGACAGGGTCAGGTTGTTCTATCTTCGTCAGAACACCTCGTTCCATGGTGACCGCCTGCATTAGAGTATGACTCCGGCTGACTGAAGGGGTTTAATATCTGTCTTACTGTAGCCGAACTCCGTCAGGATAGTCTTTGCATGTTCACTGAGGCGGGGTGCGGGTGAGCGAATACCGGTATTGTGGCTCGAAAACCGCGAACTGCGGTTCACGTGTCGCATGCTTCCGGCCATCGAGTCCTCGAAGGTCTTGATGACTTGATGGGCCTGAATCTGCGGGTCCAGCAATATGTTGTCGGGGTCCAGCACGACACCAAAGGGGACATCTTCTTTGGTCAGGCGTTCTACCAGTGGCGCTGTTTCCCAGGTGCCAATCTGCGCGAGTAGTTCCTGGTAGATCTCTGAGTAATGAGCGTACATAGACATCAGCTCCTGAAATCGGGGATCTTCTGCCCATTCCGGCTTGCCAACTGCCCGCGCCAGGCCGTGAAACTCATCAAGCTGAAGTGTCATGAACGTAATATGGCCGTCCAGGGTAGGGACAGTCTGGTACAGCGCGGTCAGATCGCTACCTTCTGAGTCTGGTTTGTCTACAAACGATTGATCGAGCATACGATCCGGCCAGATAAAGTAGAGGCTGGCTTCCAGCATGGACACTTCAACGTGTTGACCCTTACCAGTGTTTTTTCGATCGTACAGTGCTGCGGTGATGGCCTGAGCCATGGTCAATGAAGTGACCTTGTCGCAGATCATCATTTTGATTAGACCGGGTTCACCATTTGTTGTCTGGGCCGATGCGAATCCAGCATAAGCTTGGATAACAGGGTCATAGACGCGCCTTCGAGAGTAGGGTCCTTCGGCGCCAACACCGCTGATGGAGGCATAGATTAGTTCTGGGTTTATCTTTTTCAGATGCTCATAACCAATGCCGAGTTTCTCAACGACGCCAGGTCGGTAGTTTTGTATGCAGATATCAGCCCGTGCCGCAATTTTGTTGATGATCTCTATTGCTTCGGGCTTACGTAGATCCAGTGCAATAGATTCCTTGTTTCGATTGATAGATGAAAACAGGCTCGATACGCCGCCGTTGATGGCTCCTGCCATGCGCATGGAATCTCCATTGGGTGATTCCACCTTGATGACACGTGCACCCTGATCTCCCAGAATACTGGTGGCGAGGGGGCCGGAAATAACACTGGTCAGATCAAGAATGGTGACGTCTGAGAGAGGACCAGTCACCTAATCTTCCTTGCCGGACGTTCTGTAGTCTCCAAACTTGCCATCCCTTTTTGACAGCGCGTCCGTCAACCCGCCGGCGAGTTCTTTGAAGTGAGCTCTTGTCGACGTTGTGTGGAAAGCAAGGGCTTGTATCTCGGTTCCTTGCCTGATCGCGGCTCTCATGCCCATCAAGTCCATCTGCCGATGAACGGCACGCTTGTTCATTTGTTCGATATCAGGTGGGATCTTTGCGATCTTTGCGGCAACTTTCATGACCTCGGCTTCAAGCTCGTCGACCGGAAATGCCCGATTGGCAAAACCGTAGTTCGCGGCATCTGTGCCACTGATTGCGTCACCGGTAAGCATCATCTCCATAGCGTTCCTCATGCCTACCACCCAGGGGAAAAACTGGTTGTCCGGTGGGCTCATGCTTCTAACTACGGGGTAACCAATCTTTGCATCTTCGGCGACGTAAACCAGATCACAGGAAGTGGCGAGTTCAGTGCCTCCGGCTAGGCAGTATCCATGTACCTGTGCGATGACCGGTTTTGCAAGATCCCAAACCCTGAAGGCACCTTCTACGACGTGCCGGGCCCAGCTGCCGTCTCCGCCAGCTGTATGGAACGGTCGATCTTCGTCGCTGTTTCCCTTTAGGTCATATCCTGCGCAAAACGCCTGGCCTGCACCACGAATGATAGTCACACGAATGGCATCATTATTGTCGTTGGCCTCAAGGGTGCTATAGATTTCGCCACGTAATACGTTATTAAGTGCGTTACGGGAGTCAGGACGGTTCAGGGTGATGCGGGAAACACTTTCAAGGGGTGTATCCACAATAATATGTTGGTATTCAGTCATACTCTTTGCTTACCTGATTGATTATCCAACGAGTTTGAAGCAGCCACCCACAATTTGCAAAGAGCCCTCAGGGGAGCGGGGTAGAGAGCCCTCAGCGGGGCGGGGTAGAGAGCCCTCAGCGAGGCGGGGTAGAGAGCCCTCAGCGAGGCGGGGGAAAGAGCTCTCAGCGGGGTAGGGTAAAGAGCCCTTAGCGGGGTAGGGTAAAGAGCCCTCAGCCAAAACTATCCTGTCTGGAAAAGCTTCGGTAGATCTTCATCTGAAGTCTCAAGGATTGTATCTACCCAGCTGTGA
>Ga0209091_10000160_pt1 | contig 66807 bp, 87 predicted proteins | sample ArcticOcean_MG_C_6_FD_187438 | JGI IMG/M metagenome (GOLD analysis project Ga0209091, IMG submission 187438) | Marine microbial communities from western Arctic Ocean - ArcticOcean_MG_CB8_128 (SPAdes) (version 2) | ecosystem: Environmental > Aquatic > Marine > Oceanic | place: Arctic Ocean...
GTGTTATCGACTTACTCAATACCCTTGGAAGAAAGACACGTAAGGGAGAGGTTATAGAAGAGTCTGACCTTACTGCTCTTGATGAGATATCTGACTCTAAGAAGAAGCCTATGTCTCGTCAGCAAAGGGAGGGTAGTTCTTATTTCTCAAATGCTTTAAAAGCCATTGACAATATAGAAGATACCAACCCTAAGCAACCTACTCAATGGATAAAAGCTTTAACTGACCCTCAAAAGAATGGTGGTATAGGAGGTGTTAATCAAGAGTTGGGATGGATAGGTTTAGAAGAGTACTTAAACAAGTGGCAGAAAGAAAACAAAACCAAGTCTATACCTAAAGAAATTGTAGAGCAGTATATCAACGACAATCGGATTGAGATTGTTGATGTTCAGAAAGGAGTAGTAGAAGATGCAGATAAACTTTCAGAAGAAGAAGTTAAGAGATTAGAATATCTAGAAAAAATTGACAAAGAAAACCCTAATGGGGCGATTGAAGATATCGAGTCAGGTAGTTACGATGAGTTTTTAACACTGTTAAATAGAAGGGATAATAGCAACTTTGAAAGTTTGTATAAGCTTGAAGAAGAGACAAGAAAGCTTGCACAGCTAAAGCAACGAAAAGGTGGATACCAAGCCGCCAAAAAACTATGGGATGATAATCATAGGGCTATGTCTAGGATGGAGACTCTAGAGCTTAGTCCGGAGGGGCAAGGCGGTATAAGGAATCCTAGTAAGTACTCTCAATACACCCTTGAAAATGGAGAGAACTACCAAGAGGTATTGCTTACTTTGCCTAATAATAAAGGAGAAGAGTACGCTGAGAAAATGCGTAATAAGTATATGAAAAATTATGAGGGTCCTATTGAGATATATGCGAATATGTCTGAGCAAGAAAAAGAAACCCAAGCTAAATTAAACAATGAATCAGAAGTGTCATACAAATCCCAACATTGGGATGAGAAAAATATCTTAGCTCATATAAGACTGAACGAAAGAACCTTGCCTAACGGAGAGAAAGTTATATTCATAGAAGAACTTCAAAGTGATTGGGCGCAAGATGGTAAGAGGAAAGGGTTTAAACGTGAGTTAAATGAGAAAGAAGAAAGTGAAATAAAAATATTAGAACAAGAAAAAAATGATATTTTAGATGGCATAAAAAGCTATCAATACTTGAAAGGCCTTAATAATGGTGAGTTCGATTTGGCTGTTTTTGATGCAGTAGAACAAACAGCAACAAGCAATATTAGCAATCCATACTTTACCGAAAAAAAACAAAAAGAAAGCTTTTTAGAAAAAATCTCAGAAACCTTATATTATTGGAAGAGAAACTATAATGTACCTGATTTAACACAATCTCAAGAAGAAGAACTTTATAATCTGTACTTACAAGATATAAGCAAAAGCGGTAAGGAGCTTGTTGAAAAAGTAGGATATGGTACAAGTTATAATCTTTCAGAAACTAACGAGATAAAGAAACTAGACAACAAAATAGAAAGTATAAAATACGAAGTACGTAAAGGCAACACCCCCAACATGCCCTACAAGAAGACTGACCAATGGGTAGGTTTAGCTATAAGGAGAGTTATGAAGATGGCTGCCGATAAAGGGTTCGATAGAGTAGCGTGGATTACAGGAGAGCAGAGTGCTGATAGGTACGATTTGAGTAAGACGGTTGACCATATTCGTTCCACACCTGTTGTAGAAGGAAATAGGAGTGAGATAAACGAACGTTCAGATGTTGAGGGTGATATTATGGTGTATATCGAAATGACAAACAACTCAATGATGACTTTTAAAGTTGATGGGAAAGGTGTTGTTGTCAGGTCGAATGCAACAACGTCAGCGCAAGGAATAAGTGAAGGAACTCTACTATCTGATATTGTTGGCAAGGAGATGGCAGAGAAAATTATTAGTGTAGAGAAAGAAACTAAACTTGAAGGACAAGACCTAAAACTAGGAGGTGAAGGAATGAAAACCTTTTACAATTCTATCCTACCTAAAGTAGCGAAGGCTGAGGCTAAAAGATTTGATAAGAGCGCAAAGATTGAGGTTGTTGACTTCAAGTCCCCTTATGATTTAGAGTCTATGGCAAACGAACAACTCTCAATAGCGATAACCCCTAAAATGAAGGAGGAGTTAGAGGGAGGTGTCGGAGTAACTCGTCAGCAGAAGGTACCTTCTAACCTAACCTCAGAGCAGCAAGCCTCTATTCGTCAGCAGAAAGTGGAGATAGATGATGAAATAAGTAACCTTGAGGCAAAGAGAAAGAAAATAAACGAAGCTGAATATAAAAAAGATAAAGCAGGGAAGCCTGCGTATTCGAAGGAGTTCTTTGCTAAAGAAGAGGAGTTGCGTAAAGAAATTAAACGGCTTGAATTATTGAAAGTAGACTTAGCTCCTGCTTACGAGCAGAGGGTAAAGATATCCGAAGAGTTAGATGAGTTAAATAAACCCTTCCAAAGAGAGGTTGGTAATATTTATTACCCCCGTTTAGGTACGGTTTCTAAAGGGGAGATGACGAGTGAAGAATCTGATTTAGGAGGTATATACGAAGCTGAGGTAGATGGTTATTTATTTAGAGGCGTATCTCTTAAAGACTACAATAGAATAAAAAAAGAAGGATTTATAGACACCGACTTAAGGGGTACTCTCTCGGATAAAGAAGGTATAAATTTAGCGACTTCGTCAAGTACAGCATTCAATTATCTTCCTGAAAAAGTGGAGGGTGTTGTTATGGCTATAAAAGTTTCGGATAAGTCAGGACTATTTATGATTGGGGCTGATGATTATGTTAGGTCATCCAAGCCTATTCCGTTTACTGACGTAGAATTTGTTACAACTCCTGTTGTAGAAGGCCGCTACATTTCTGTAAAAGATGGTAAATCTACACCTATTGCTATTGAAGAGGTCAGTCATTCCTTAGATAAGACGAAGCCTATGTCTCGTCAGCAGAAGATGGATAGGATGTCGGTGACTAGCAGGAAAGCAAGGCAGTATGGTATGGGGGATAGAGGATTCTTTCCACCAAACATAAACATTCAGAAGGTAAAAAGTATGTTTGAGCCTATGGGATACACGGTTGAGAAAAGTAAATTAGGGAAGTACGGAGGAGGAGGAGGAGTTTTCCTACGATTTAATGGGGTGAAGTTTAAGCCACTTGCTTATACAGGTAGACGGCAGAAGTCTATCAACGAAGTCATTGAAGAAGGTCGTCAGGGGAATTTCCGTGATGCGGTCCTTAGAGATTTCCTCGTTCGGGTAATGAGAAAGAGCGCTAAGGTGGTAGACGCTGCTCTTAAAGTCTCTAGCGATATGTTTGAGAAGATGCCTCAGAGCTTTAAGAATATGCAGGGTGGTATACAATCAGGTGAACGTCTCTATAATAAAATTGAAGCGTTCCGGAAGAAACTTGAATTACGCAATTCACGTAGTAAGTACCTTACTCCTGCTGAGATGGACGCAAAAGTTCGGGCCTTTGCTAAAGAGCAGAGGAAGTCATACGATTCCACTACACAGTTACGTGAAAAAGTAGACGCCTATAGAGCCAAGCTTACAAAGAGTAATAACAAACGTAAGAACCCTTTAAATAAAAAAGACTTTAATTCTAAGGTAGCAGAGTTTAAAGCCAAGCTTACAGAGAGAAGAGATTCTGAAAGAGATTCAGCGCAAGATAAAGTCAATGACTTTCAGAAGAATGAAATCCGTAAGAATAACAAGCGTGTAAAAATCTTAAGCGAGCAGGAGATTATGGATGCTATGATTGAGTATATGCAGGAACAGAAGGAATATAAGGAGGAGGGAGATTCATATGTGGAAAAGGGCAAGACGTTATATAGAAAAGGAATCTCTATCCTACAGGCTCAAATGACTATTGAGCTGCAGAAGGCGGTAGGAATACGTCCTACACAAGATATGTCTGCTAAGATTAGAAAAGCACGTATATCTGTAAGAGAGCGTTTGAAAGGAAAAAGAGATATAAAGCGTGTCAAGAGAGCGTTAAGAAATTTCATGAGGGTATCGTTGCCTAAGGCTATATACACAAAAGGGCAAGTACTTAAGTTTGCTAAACAAATTGAAATAGCCGATTGGGATAGTATAGAGAATCTTATGAATGAGATTACTGAGTTTGTAATATCTGAAAACGTAAAGACTCTTCAAAAAAGTATAGACAGCCTACTTAACGATAAGTACACCAAAACGGAAGGAGGGAGAAAGAAAGGGATAAAGATTGATGTGGCGACTTTAGAGAGGCTCACCTCTATAAGGAACCGTCTTCTAGTAAAAGGGAAAACAGATAAAGAAATTGCCGCTATAACTGAAGAAGATGTAGTGCAGGCTAATACACTGCTTCAAAAAGCGTGGAATGAGTTAAGCATAAAGACTGATGCAACTATAGAGGAGCTTACTGAGATGGCTAACCTGCAGGTAATTATGGAGTTTAATAACTCTTTAGTTATGGAGAACACAGACTCTAATAAAGTAGCCTCTCTTGATGAAGTAAACACTAATCTGCAAGAGATGGTAGACTTTGGGCGTACCGTCCTACAAGCTATCCTCGCTAAGGATAAGGCTGAATACGAAAGACAGTTTGAGATTGCTTATGAGGAGATTACAGGTAAAGTGGTTAGCCTAAAAGAAGAAGATGCTGAAGCAGAGTTAGAAAGAAATAAAACAGGATTGCAAAATATTGCGAATAAAAAATTAGTGGCAGGAAGGGTTAAGTTTTTCTTCCAAAACTTTCTACAAAACGCAGGAGATTTTTTCACTGACCACGAAGGGTTGGATGGATTAATGGATAAAATAGGTAAGCTTCCGGGAGAGCTCTTTGGTGGGGCACTTCAAGATATGGTAACAGGGAAGATAGATGAATCATCTAGAACCTTTAAAGAAAGAACTATGTATACCTCCGGGAGGGTAGAGCAAAAACTTGTAGAGATTTACGGAAAAAATTGGAAGCCGAAGCTAAGGAAGAATCGTCAACTTGCCCACACATTCTCTGTCAATCAAGAGCAGCTTGCGAAAGCTCAGAAAGCATTTGATGCCAACCCTACCCCTGAGACACAAGAGAAACTTGACGAAGCTATTGATAACAGTGAGAAGATATATACTCAAAATCAAATGTCTTATCTATACAACCAACACAAAGACCCGTCTAACGATGGTGCTTTTGAGACTATGTATGGACCAAAATATAAAGAGATACTATCTGAGATAGAAGAGGCCCTTACTCCTGAAGTAAAAGCTTTTGCAGATTGGCAAGTCAATGAGCTTTTCCCTGAATTGTATGAGCACTATAACGAGGTATACAAAAAAATCTATCGTACGAATATGCCGTGGAATGAGTTTTATTCCGGAAGGATATATAGAGATGGAGTAGAGGTTGCTCCCCTCGACCTTCTATCAGGAGGAACCGCATCATTTAACAACTCTGTGAATGAGGCCTCAACTCTATCGAGAATAAAGAATACAGTAAAGATTCTTCCTATGGATGGGACAGATGCTCTCATGTCATACATACATGATATGGAGTATTTCGCAGCTTATGCCGAGAGTATCCGAGATATAAATAAAATATTCACGAATGAATATATTAGGGGTGCTATCAGAAGTATACATGGAGATAATACTGTAAAATTAATTGATAACTCCATACAGAAGATAGCAAACAAAGGAGTTCAAACAGAGAAGTGGTCTAAGGTTTTCAATGCTATGAACACTATGTTTATTATAGCTAGACTTGCTATCTCTCCTCTGATTATGATTAAGCAACTTACTTCTACCTTTACTTACGCTAATGATATCGGAAGTAGAAATTGGCTAAAGTATTCAGCTAAGAATATGATAGAGTTAAATGGAGTCTTCCAAGAGATGAGAGATAACTCCGTGTATATGCAAGAGAGAGGCACACAGAGCCTTATGAGGGCTATGGAGACCTACTCTGAGTCTGCTATGCAAGAGTTCGTTCCTAGCCCTACTAAAGACTTCATGGTTAACTTCATGATGTATATGGTGAAGTTCGGAGATAGGAACGCTATATTTTTAGGTGGAGCCGCAAACTACTCTTACTATAAAGACCAAGCTATACAATCAGGAGAAACGGAACAGGAGGCAATTCAAATTGCTATCCGTAAGTTCGAGAGGGATACCAAACGTACACAGCAGTCTTCTGATTTGCAGGATAAAGACTTCTATCAGACAGGACATCCTATGCAACGTGCTGCAAACTTCTTCTTATCTACCCCAAGACAATATCTCCGTAAGGATATACAGGCCGTAAGAAATTTAGGTAGAAAATTAAAGGCATGGGATAGAAATGCAGGTAAGGGGAGTGTAAAGGAGAATTTAAGAACTCTACTTATGTATCATGTATATATGCCTGTCTTATTCCAATATATATCTATGGGGTTGCCGGGACTTCTTCGTGGGTTCCGTGAGGACGACGACGAAGATTTAATGAGAGCCGCTATTATGGGTCCTTTGAATGGATTGTTTATAGCAGGAGAGGTACTCGGAATGGGAGCCGACTACTACCAAGGGAAACCTTGGGCCGGTGAGGGGACTAAGTCTTTAGGTCTTTTAAATGTAGCGACCTCAATTATCCAAAAGCTAAAAGCTGCGGATAAGATGAAAGAGGGTCCGAAAAAAGATGCTAAGATGAAGCAAGCTTACTTAGAGATGCTGACAATTGTACCTCCCGGTATCCCTGCTCCAACTCTTTCTAAGTTAATTACTAATTATGGGAAGGTGATTTCAGGAGATTATGAAAATACAGGGGAGGCTCTTCTTAGACTTATGAATTTCTCTGAGTATCAAATCACAGGACCTAAAAATCGAGACGAGAAGAAAGCCAAGACTATAGAGGAAATAAATGAAGAGTATGACCGTCAGCTACGTATAGAAGACACGGAGATGAAGCGTCAGCAGAACCTACTTGGAGACGGAGGGTTTGAAGAAGGGTTTGAAGAAGGAGGGTTTGAAGGAGGGTTTGAAGAAGGAGGCTTCGACTAAAGACCGCGAGACCTATCTTCTAGAGAGTTCTCTACCTCCTCTAAGATATTCTTTAATTCTTTTAGGTCTTCGCGCACGGAGCTGAAATCTATATCCATTAGATTTTCATACAGTGAATTTGTGCGGTCATGAATGCGGTTCATCAATTTGTTGATGTATGCAATTCTGTGCAATTCAAACACTGATACCGGGTCTTTCATTTTTTACACTGACATAGTTTTTGCGAAATTAAGACATTCACATCTTCTCTCAACCGTAACACCTCGTCTATTAGTTGTTTATTACTAAAGAAATATACGTCAGGAGTTTTGGGAGTGGGTTTATATCGAGTCAAAATAAGCTCATATTTTTCACGTAGGGTAATATCTGACTTAATAATCCACTCAAATTTTTTGGTGTAGAAGTGAATGGTAGCGTGGTTTAGGGAGAGTATATCACCTACCCCTGAAAGGGTAGCTCCCTCCTTTAAAAGGATATGAGAAAACACCCTTCGAGCGTCTACATATTCTCTTTGTCTTGTCTTTTTAAATAGGTCAAGCTCGAAAACTTCGTCTATAATTTGCTTTAAATCAGCTGTATTATGTGTGTCCATTATGTTAAATCTATTAATATTTTGTCTTCTAATATAAAATCTAGGTATTCGTCACAGTAAATTTCTTCAATCTCTAAAAAAAGTGGAGTACTACCATACTCATGCAAGAACCTTATCATAAAGAAAAATGGATAAGGTCCTTTTAAAACACATCCTGCCTCTTGAATCCACCCATCTTCTTTTGGCAATGAATCCGCATTATCTTCTAGTATCATTACAACCCTAACGGAGGTCTGTTTATCAAAAGCCCTAAGGCTTTCTAAAAAGTCTACGTCAAAATCGTATGGTCTAACCTCCTCTGTATACCTCTGTCTTGATTCCATGTTTATTGAGTTCTTTAATTCTAAATTCCTGCAGCTTCGATAACCTTCCATTGGGGCGCTTTACCTCACTAAACAATACTCCGCAATCCGGGGGTATCGCTATCAGGTCAGGTATACCATTCTTATTGGTCTGAATAAGCTTGATAACATAATACCCTTCATTCTCAAGTTCTTTTATTCTCTTTGACTGTATCTGCTGCTCTCTCATCTTTATATTCTTTATAGTAGTCAAGGAAAAATCCAATGGCTACTACAATGTTTAGTCCTAATGATATTATTATTTCTTTTATATCTGCATACACATTATACGTTAAATGGATATGACCAACCATCCAAAAGGGGATAGCTAAATTCTGACTCACCCAACGTAAGACGTATGTAACAAATTTAATCATTTATACATTGTCTTTTTAAACGCTAATTGAATATCATAATATACCATCACTTCGCAGTCATGAGTGGAGCCTTCTCGATAAGACCTTCCTCCTACTCTAGCAGAGCCAACAAGAAGGTCCACATCCCCTTCAATGATGCCATCCTTACACGCCCATATAACAAATGCTTTCGTGGCTTTTGAATCCTTTTTTAAAGTGTCGTATAGCTTTACCAACTTCCTTGCTGCGATAGGCAAAGGGAACGCATCGTCTATATATTGGTGTCTACCTTTAACTTCTACATATGCATAAGTGTCAGTAGTAGGGGAGTAAACACGAAAGTCTATATCAAAGCCTCCTAGCTTCTTATAGCTCCCTTCAGGCATATTCCTAGTCCATAGCCTAATGGCTTTCTCTTCTCTCTCTAGATGCTCCTTGTTCTCAAATAACTTGCTCATTATATAAACCAATGTTTTAATCTCGTGATAACACTCAGTCTTTTGGGAGGCTGCTCTAGGTTTGATAAGTCTTTAATTATCATATTGAGTATTTTTGTTTTTCCATGAGCAATCATATATTCATTCCTTCTCTCCGGATATTTAGCCCAATCCTTCGCGCATTTTCTAACAGCTCTTTCTTTTCTTAGTTCTTTTTTGTATTTTTTTATAAGCATAATATATTTATTTAAATGGTTTGATTTTTAAAGTGTGTTACAGTGTATGATTTCTTTTTAACGACAGCTTTGTATATCTTATCCTCGATACCTCCTTTGGAGAATATCCAATACACATCGCTCTTGAGTCTATCTTTAGTAGTCATCCTATCTCTTGATTGCCAATAGCTAGTGGCTGAGAAGTCAATGTTGTAGTACACAAGGGCAGAGGCTTGTCTCAAAGATATACCTTCCCTTCCCGATACAATCTGTAGAGCGATACTCTTATCGGTGGTCTCAAACTCAGGTAGCTCAGTCGTTAGGTCGTCTCCGTAAACTTTTTTCAAGGCGTTTAACTCCTCCTTAAACTTATAGAAGATACCAACCTTTTGCCCCTCAAAACTATCTCGTATGAAGTGAGCTTTGGTATAATCCAACACCATGGAGTTCCCGCTTTCAAACTTCACCGTACCTGAGTACATCTGATGGAGTTTCTGCATAAGCTTTACCGGAGTATCCGCTAAGATATCCTCAGACTTACCCTCTAAGACTAAATCCTTTGTGAGCTTCTTGCACATAGCATAGGTAGACTCTTTCATATCTACATACAATATATGCTCTTGGGTGTCCACCTTGAACCCCGCTTGCGCTTGGGTGTAAGCTATAGTGTATGGCTTCATGAGATTCATGACGGACTCAGGAGCATCGTCATAGTTCTTATGCATCATGCCATTAATCTTTATCTCTTTAATCCTAACATGCGCTCGTGCAAATCCATAGAAGTTCTTAAATGAACGGAACGGATTGTTAGGTATGCCATACACCTGATGGTAAATCATGCTATAGGACTCCGGAGTAGGTGTGCCTGATAATAGTATGACATGGCTATTACATTTCTTGATTAACTCCTTCACGGCTTTAGCTCTATTACTTGGCTTCGGGTATGACCCCATACCATGAGCTTCGTCACATATTATTAAATCCCACTTAACATCGGGAGCTTTATGTAGGCTCTCGTAGTTTATAATAAACAAGACATAGCTTGGGCAAAGAAGGTCTGTGTCAGCAGTGATACTGCTTATAGCTTTCTTCTTGGTTATGAAGAGAACATTCTCATACCCAAGTTCCTCGGCTATCCCTAAACTCGTCAGGGTCTTGCCTGTTCTAACCTCCATAGCTAGGTATAAAAACTTCTTGGATGTAAGTATCTGCTTCCCTTTGGAGATTATCTCTTCTTGGTAGGCTCTAAATTGAAGCTTATTGCTCATCTGTTTCTTGTAATATTCTACACTGTTATTAATCCTATCTAAAATATCCTTAGGTATATTATCCTTAGGAACTTCTCGGCTTTCTATATTCTTACCCCTACCGGACTTAATGGTTTTGGTTTGAGTAACAACATTCTGCAATATGATACACTGCTTATGCATCATCTCGTTGCTATATCCGGACCTTCTCTCTAGTATATCCATTATGCAAATAATGATTCCTGAATCTCTGCTTTAGGCTCACTTAAAATCTTAATCCACCTCCCACGATGGGAGTCTCTTCCTTCATCAGGGATTACATCATATTTTAACGTAGCATACAATACTACCCACTTATAGAATTTGGTTCTAGAAATAGTTTCAGTTCCTTTAGGAGCATAGTCAGGGTACTCAGTTATGAAGTCTATATATATATCATGCTTGTAAGTCTTAACATCTGACTGAAGTAACAAACTCACCTCGTTACCTTTAATCAATCCACACCACTCTATGAAATCATGGCTTGTATTCTCACCTAACTCCTTCACTTTATGGTTAATAAGCTGACTCTCTACTAGTCCGGTATTGAGGTATCCTTTTAAGCATGACACCATGTAGTTGTCAAACTTACACCAATCAGTGTCATCCCAATCAGCAAAGAAATGTTTCTTAAATTCCATGATAGGAGTATTGTACTTGTTATAGTGTTGGTGTAGCTCTAAATCCCACTTCCTTCGTGCAAAAGAATTACCCGCACCCTTGATAGCATAGTTGGTGGTGATAGCAATCTTTGGTGACTTACTGAATGGAATCTTAATGGCATCTTTATTCTTCTTCTCAAGAGTCAATCCCTCAGTTACTACACTGAACAATCTTTCGAAATCGAAGTTCTTCTTCACATCATCGAAGCATAATATCTGAGTGTCAGCACTCACCAATTGATATGGAAAAGAGCGCTCAAATGCAAATGCCTTTCCATCTATCACCACTAATTTCTTCATGTGTCCTAAGGCATTCATGAATAAACCTTTACCGGTGCCTCCCTCAGGGTTATCGCTAATGACTTCATCGTTAAGAATCACAGCAGGACAGTAGCTTAGATTTTTGTATCCATGCATCATGTATCCTATAGTAGACTCCATAGACCTTACTCTTTCATTCGTATTGTCACATATGTTTCCTATAAACTTAGTATAGTGACAATCTCCTACATCACATATAGAAAAGTTCCTATCTATGACATGGTCTTTCCAAACATACCCTCCGAGGTCAATGTAGTCTATGATGGTAACACCCTTCTTGCTTATACATATGGAGCAATTAAGGTAATATAGGTACGAAGTGTCCTTAGTGTCCTCAACAAAGTATATGTCAATCGTAGCAAGGAGCGTGAGGAACTCTTCACGAAAGTACCGAGTGCACTCCGCAAAGAAGTTGTATATGCTAGAGTCACCAAGTTCAAGAAGATACTCTAAGATAAAATCTTTAATCTCTTTCTCAGATGTATGGTCGATAAGATTATTCGTCACCTTAACAAACACATAGTTTTTACCTCCCTCAGGACAGAACTTATAGAATCCATTATCCTCTAAGAATCTCTTAAACTCTATATGTTCAATCTTTATTACCCCCTTGTCACTCTTAGTCCAAAATACTTGCGCTTCATTATCTGCCTCAATTCTATTAAGAACCGCCTCTATAACTCCGCTCTCCAAGTTGGACTCCTTTAGTTGGGAACGGATTTCTTTTTTTGACGCTCCACGCTTTAGCTGATTACTGATAGAGTTTATCCTCTCTTCATCTTCATAGTACTTCGTTCCGAAGTTATCGGTACGACTATATGCTGAATTGATGGTTCTATCTATCTCTTCTTCACTAAAATCTTCACTAGAGTACTGACGAAGTATACTCGTAGCTAAACTTTTGTATACACCAAAGTCATTGAAGGCCATAGCGAGGACATAGGCGTGTTGGTTTCTTTGACCTTCGCTCATAGGGTACTTCTTTACCCACCACTTAACTAGGATGTCTACAATCTTATTCTCATCAGTAATAGGTATAGTTGGAGGGTCTTTAAGTGTTACCTCTTCATATTGCGTCTCATCTAGCTTCGTCCATAAAGAAGAGTTCTCATTAATGAATACTAAAGGGTCGTAAGACTCATAACAGACACGACTGATATTCTTTGACGTCTTATCGAAATGTGGGTTATTAAAGTACTTCTCAAGAGAGTTGAAGTAATTTACATGGTTGGTGGCATCATCCGGTATTTTAATTAATGCCTTCAGTCCTGCTCCTGATGGAGATATGAATACTGAATATACATATCGGTCTTTAGATAGCTTCTCTTTGTCTGAACCTAAGTCTCTCTGCTTAGTATACCCATCAAAGTCTAAACAAATAAATCCGCTATGCTCTTTAATGGAACTATCCGTTCTTTTAACGAACCTCCCACTGAAACAAATCGCGGGAAGGTCTTTCTTTAATTCGTTACGCCTAGACTTATCTTTCTCCTGACGTATTTTTTTAACTAATACCTTACTCGCACCATTTTTGATGCGGTCTAAAACAAATCCAACATGCCTATGGAAAGGGGTTGAGGTCTCTCTTATATTCTTAAATATGGTTATATTATTCGGTTGTGTCTTGTCCATGACGTTTTTATGTCGATTTTATGATGGTTAACTAATTGATTATTATAGGAAGTGACAGTAATGTCGATTTTTTTACCCTCGTATACAAGAAAAAAATATATGTAGATGGTAAATATATAGTAGGTATAGGTCTCTTTTATTCGACATTCGACATTTAATTGAGTTTGGATATGGTATCGTACCCACTTGGACACGATACCATACCCTCTCAATAACACCCTACCTTAAAAAGCTAATTCGTCTGTATCTACTTCAGGCACAACTTCCGCAGCTTTTTGCGATGGCTTGTCCTCAGTCTTAGCTTTTGGCTCCCAAGTGTCTAATTGGAAGTAATGCTTACCTCCCTTAGATTCCTTCAAGTCGAGATTTACCCATCCCTTTTTGACATTTTCTTTTAGGAAGAGTATGAACTCGTCCACCTTGATTGATACTGCGCCCATCACGAAAGATGGTGCGTTCTCTTTTTGTTTGAAGAAGATACCTTCTCCAAAAACCTTGTCGTCATTTTGTGACATACTTACTTAAGTTTAATTGTTTGCTCCAAATAAATTATCACCGCATCAATTATTTGTTTTTTCATGTGCGGTGATTCGCAGACAGTTGGAACTTCTATCTCCATTACATCTTGCATCCGGACTTTCCGAACCCATAACTCTAAATCGTTGTATATTCTAGATAACATCGTTTATATAATAGTCACTAATTTTTTCCGTTGAATCCTCTCCAAAGAATTTATTATGAACCTTTATAGCTTTCTCAACTTTTTCTTCTCCTCTCGCTATAAAATCTTCAGAAGGAGAGAACATACCAAGCATATTTGAACCCTTATCTATTACATAGAAGATAAGAGGCTTACCAAATAGCTTTTGGTATATGTAACATTGACTATCGTAGTTGTACTTACGAGCAGACCACTTAAAGTCAGCGATGTTGCTCGTTGTTTTTAGGTCTATGATAAAGTCGTCAGTAATGATATCGGCTTTACCCTTCCACATTACTCCTTTGATTTGTCCAATCGCAGGTTGCTCATACACATTTCCTTCTGCGCGAATACCTTGATAGAACTCAAAGTTACTTAACATAGTCTTTACGTTTACTTCTAACGCTTCTTTTTCTTTAGTCAACATACAGAACGGAAGTTCAGTTTCTTCTAAGAAATTTTTATATAGCTTAGTAGAGCGAGTTGACGCATCCACGTGACGCACGTTTTTAGCCTTCTCAGGCTCTAATATCATCTGATGGAAGTACCTACCCTTAGCGAAGTTGATATTGTCGTCCTGAGGCACCCTAAAATCCTTCGGGTTACCTAGTAGTTTACCTATGTCCGAATTTGAGAGGTAATTTCTACCTACACCTGAGTAATATTCATTATCATCCCTAAGAGTTTCGATTATTTCGTGGTGGTCTTGTACTTCTTTCATGCTTTCTCCTTTAATTTATTTTCTAAACGCTCTAGTTCTCTGCGCTTTCTTCGACCTTGAGAGCCCTTGAGTCTGTCCATGTTTTTAGGTACATAGATAGCGCGACTTGCGGGTGTATACTCCTTCTTACAACTCATACGTTCTTCTCTTCATTTGCCTCATCATAAACTGACTTGAGTTTAGATAGTGAAGCGCTAGTGAATCTATACTTAGCTGAGATGCGGTCAACAAGAAAGTCGAACTTCTCATGACGAGATGTTACCATAAATTTCTCTACTGCAGACCAAGACTTGGACTTAGGTGTCATGATTGGTAACTCCTTAACCTCAGGTGTTGGCTCAGGAATATCTTCTCCGGTATAAACATTGATACCTAGTCCATGCATAGCTATGCATTTGACAGTACTACGTTGGATAGCTTTATTAACGTCCATAGATGTAAGCTTATCTACTGAGATAGACTTATTTCTGAAGTCCATTACCGGAAGCATGTCGATGATTTCATCTCCTTCTACCGTTACGCCTACCTTAACATAGCATGTTACTCCATCACTAAAATAATTTAGTCCGGTGATTTCGTTCTCGTACACAGTACGATTGGCAGTTGGGTATTGCTGACGTAGTAACGCCCACGCATTTGCCCATGATACATACTTTAACCCACCTCTAAGGTCGATGTATTTTGAGACGTTAATTTCGGATAACGTCTGATAAACCGATTTGACATTTGTCATGATTAATTAATTTGAATTGATTGAATTTATTTGTAATAGAGCTATGTAAAGACTTTGTTTTATTAAACTGCCTCTTCGCTCCTTCTATGTATTTATCTCTTCTTGGAACTTGTGATTCCTCAAACTCTAATGTTGTCTTTATTTTATCCATCTTAAGACTACAATTAGACAAAGATAAGACATAGACTCCGTATTTCCATCCATGCGCTTGGAACACTTCATACTCATTTAAGCTTATTTCTTCGTATCTATTTCCTCCCCTTTGGGTGTTTAATATAGTCACTTCGTGGACTTTTGTCTTTACACGATAACAACTAATAATTTTAATTCCATAAAGCAATCTCCCCTTAAAAGGAGGTGAGTTTAAATTGATAGATTTTTTATCTTCTTGCGCTTGCTCGAATATATTAAATAAAGTGAACCGCATCGCTTTCTAGTTCTAGGATTAATTTTTTATAATCTTCATCTTTATCTATTATGTCAGTCATTTTAGCAATGCCATATAAGATACATGAATGAGAGATATGATATCCGTTATCCCCCATAAATTTTTGTATACTACTAACTCTCATGGGCCTCCAATAACATATATAATATAGTGTAAATCGAGCTTCCACTACTTCTTTATACTTATTTTTTTTAAATATTTGTTCGGTAGCGGAGACTTTATATCTATCACATACCGATTTTACATATATATCAAAAATTTCGTCTTTTCTCATTTGATTTTATTTTTTAAACTCAGTTCGGTGACCGAACTGAATTGCGTGGGTTTACATTTTAAATCTGCATATTTTCCATACCAATACCCTTTGTGAAGTATTTTATCTACTCCCTCCCAAGATGGGGTAGGGTTCTTTTCAGTATATATAGTTTCCTCTATTTTTGAGTTTGTCTTAGAGGCTAATTCCTCAAAGACATCAAGACAAGAGATGTATGCATCTTCATCTTTGAAGGATGCTATATAAGACCTCTCATCATCTTCCGATATGAAGTGAATTTTAATCATTGTAGCCTTGTGTCTAGTAAGGTTTTTAAGTCTGCCTCGCTAAGTTTATCATACACTTCAAATAACGTAGAGCGAAACTGAGGAGGTTCATGTTTGTATGTGTTGCCTTCCGCATTGCGCCTATAAGAAGCCGTATCGAGAAGGGTTATTCTATTTATTAGAGATTCTTTATTCATGAGTATAGGCTTTAATAAATTCTACTACCGCTTTGTGTGTGTCTCCTATATGTCTTGTAGATAATGCATCTTCAATGCCTTTCACGGACTCATATTGTAAGTGGTCAATGTTCTCAATTACGGGCATCAACCAATCCCATGAGGAATTAAATTGCATATCATTTAAATTAATATGCTCTCCTTTGTAATAATATTCTGTACTATCTCCAAATCTTTCATATGGAGTGTAGCCACCCATAAATTCTGCTATTAGCTTATTATCTTTCATGATTACTTGTTTTACAATTATTACATTCGTCTACATCTCTATCTTCACTATAAGTGTACTCACTACAATGTTCTCTACATGAACCGCATATGAATGGTTCATCGTTTATTAGTTTACTTATGTTACGTCTTAGTCTGCCTACTTTAAGTTCATACATGTTTACTCTTGCTGAATAGTCAAGGATAGTTTTTTGTAGGTCTTTGTTCTTTTCTATTAATTCGTCTATACGATTTAATCTGTATTGGTCTATATCAGTCATCTTAATTCTCTTTTTTCGTTGTCTAAATATTCTGCCGCTTGGTAGTATATCTCATCGTCTGATATGCTGACGTTTTTACCACATCTGAACTCCACGTATATACCTAGTTGGTCTATCTTCTCGTGAAAAGTTACGTGGTCGTTATCGTTTTCGATTATGAGCAACTTCTTCATCGCGTATTTAATTGCTTTTCTAGTCATGGTTTTAAGTTTTGGTGCTCTAGGTACAACCCTAGTAGTACGGCTATTGTGCCTATTATTATTACATTCATTTTGATTTGATTTTAATTGTTGTGCCGATTGAGTTGTTTATTCGGCTCATGTACACTTTGTGTACCAAATGTGTACACATAAGGGTAATGTGTTCATTCCTCTGATGTTGTAAATTCACAATGCTCGTAGCAGTCAGGACATATCCCCATTTCAGGGAGTGTGCATGATGCTCCACAACAATCGCTTGTTAATTCTTTATCTTCCATTTTGTTTTCACTTTTAGTTATGCTATTAGGTGATTTTATTCACTTATAACGAGCGCAATTTAAAAATAAGGTGTGAGGACTTTCTTTATTCCAAAAAATGGGTGGGTTTTCCTCAAGAGTTTGCAACCTCTCTTTACATATCATACCAATAGTTTTGCCTTATTCATAAATGTGTTTTAATAATGTAGTTGTTGCTCATCGTTATATGTTTTAATAAAGTCTACTACCGCTTCATACACCTCTCCTATATCACTATAGAGGTTAACGTGCATCCTTGAGGATAATGTAACTATGCCACACTCCTCACGTAGCTTATCAATCACGGGTTTCAACCAATCCCATGAGGTGTGGTATCTCATTTCGTGTAATTCAATGTTAAATTGAAATTCTCCTTTTTCATCAACACCCTTATATTTATATAGTGTGGCGTCATTAATTTCATTAAAAGGATTTTCTAACCCCATAAATTCTGCTATTAGTTTGTTATCTTTCATCGTTATATTCTTTAATAAATTCTACTACTGCTTTGTAGGTGTGATTAATGTCAGGCATACAATCTCTTACATTATAGAAGTCCTCAGCATCCCCATCGTCTTGAAAGGAAAGGTCTAATATCTTCTCTACTACAGGCATAAGCCAATCCCATGAGGTGTGGTACTTGATAGGGTGAAACTCATGTGTGTTATTGTCTTGAAACACAAGTCCATCAGTAGTTTCAACCCCCATAAATTCTGCTATAAGTTTGTTATTGTTCATATATCTTCATTTTAGTTCCTATTGTGTCAGACATTTCATCGTTGATGAACTGCATAATATCTTCATTGTCCTCAAACGTAGCGTTGAGTATACTCAAAGCCTCAGCCTCAGTTAACTCCACTTTTAGTTGCTTGGCGTTTCTATGTACGTCCTCAGTACTCCATTTAAGTTCGCTTCCTTCGTAGTGTTTCATGATTTTCTAGGTTTGCGTGTCATATCATTGACCACCTTATCTATCAACTCCTTACCTATCATGGTGAAGTAACCGGATGCAAATATGCATCTACCTTTACTTTCTTTTTCGGCTTTTAGAACTGCCTCCTCCTTATCTTTTATAAGTTGGGTTAACGCTTCCTCTATGAGGTAGCTTTCAAATTCATTAAATTTCTTCATACTTTCTTATATTTTATTGTTGATATCAATTAGCTTCCCATCCCATAGCACCCCATTTAAGTACCACTCGAAATTCTTTTGTGAGATACTTACATTTGGTATTCCGTTCAATCTTTCTTTTGTGGTTACACTTTCCCAACCACAATTTGTAATGGATAGAGTCCTCTCAGGGTTGTTGTACCTATACGCAATTTCATTCCCATGTAGTAGTAATACTGTTACGTTTGGTAGTACACGAACTTCCATGTTTTGTCTTTTGAATTTAGTCGCGCTCATAAAGGCGTTGACTGAGTCTATTGTAATATTCCTCATGATTCGTTGGGTTGATATGTTTCCTTGTTTTCAGCTATAGCCTCTTGATACTCTTTGTAAAGGTCTTTACATACTTGTGCGTAGTCATCATCATTTTGGTTATCTCGATAATGGGATGCGAGTGAGTCAAGCCAATGTGCCTCTGCTTGATACTTCTTTGAGTAGTACCTAGCTATAAGGATTTCCTCTGCTAATTTCTCGCGTGTCCAATCTGAACTCACAAGTTTGTCTATTAAACTTTGTTTAAGTTTCATCTTATATTTATTTGTAGTCTCCTTGAGGAGACTGAGTTTACTTTATTGTTATTTTCTTCTTCTTATCGAACTTAGCGAACTCCTTATGCTCTAACTCCATTGACTTCTCCCAACCTACACATTGGTCAAGGAAGTACTCTCTTATGTGTTGTTGAATTTGCTCCTCGCAAATTTCCACGCAAGTTTTAACTCTACTCTCAGACGATGCTTCCATTTTTGTCTTAAGCCTCTCACCTTTGAAGGTGTACTCTATTGTGACTTGTATCATCTTATATTTATTTGTAGTTCGGTGACCGAACTGAGTTTTTGTGCTTTAATAAAGGGAGAGGCACTAAGCAGTATTAATAGTTATCAAAATATTACTACTTAGATGGTCATTGCCCCTCCCTCCTTACTATATAAAGATAGTCTATTTAATGTCTATTTCCTAGTGAATTACACTAATTCGAGTTTACTTAATAACTCTCGTGTCTTTTTATTTACCATAGGTTTTAAGTAGGCTTCTACGAGCATGTCGTGAAGTATATACCCTACTTGCTCAGGTCTGACATAAGTAAACTTCTTAGCATCAGTGCTTCGACTTTCTTGCATGACATACGAACGAGGTTGAAGATATGTCTTATCTAGTGCGTTAAGTGATATCTGAAACTCGTCTACAACTCTTTGCAGTTCTTTCTTTGCCTTGTTTTCAAGGGCTTCTTGTACTTGATTTGTGTCTTTCATAATTTATTAGTATTTAGTGCCGTAGCACGTATCACATTCAACATTATCGTTATCATCATTGTAGGACATATCATCCCCCTCAAAGTATTCTTCACACCCATCGCATTGCTCTCGGTCAGCGTTATGGTCTATGGTTACTCCTACCTTCTTCCCCCACTCATCTAGGAAGCTATCTTCCCAACCTATAAACCCTAACGCTACACCTTCCTTTTCCTTCTCGTTCAGCGTAGGTACAAAGTATTTTTCAATGAAGTCGTTGCGTGTCATGGTCGGTAGCTTAGTGTACTCATCCACCATCTTACATATGTCCTCGTATATCTTATGCTTGTTGCCCTTGAGTCCGAAGTATTTCTTGACATCAGTAACTTTCCAATGTCTATTAGGTTTCATACCTATCTTACTCCATAGTCCTAAGTCGCGCTTAGATACTATGAGATTCCACATCCCTTTGGATGAGTCTTTTCCGTTTACGCTTAAATCTTGCTTTAAGTCTTGTTCAAATTGTGTCATTGTTATATGTTTTAATAAATTCTACTACTGCGTTGTATGTATCCTCTATAGATAGCTGAGATAACATCTCATCCTCTATGTTGTGGTACTTAAGTGCGTTATCATCACTGCAATAGTCTATTGATTCCTTGCACTTAATTATTACCGGCCACAACCAATCCCACGAGGTGTGGTATTTTAGTTCGTGAGGTAAGCATAACTGTTCCTCCCCCATAAATTCTGCTATAAGTTTATTATTGTTCATGATTAATTGAATATTGTTTGGGGGTTATTTTCGTAGTGTTCACTAGCTATTTCGAAGGCTTTGTATAGCCGTTCTTGTATGCGCATGGGTGCACCGAAATGGTACGCATCAGTGTAGTTTTTCCACGCTTCAAATTTAGCTTCGTGGTACGGGTTAGGCGGGTTTTTGTAGTCATTCATCTCCATTATTTCTTTCTTATATTAAGAGTTCGGTCACCGAACTCGGTTAGTGTATATTTCCTTCCTCATCAAATTCATACTCGTTACATTCGCATAATTCAAATAATCCCTCATCTGAATACATGTACTCAGTTTCTTCGTGTATAGCATTTAATAATTTACTCATATTCTTCTCTCTTAATCCTTCAATCACATCGACATCGCACCAAGTTCCGGTTAAGGGACATTTTTGCGCATCAAGTTTGCTTAATTCTTCTTCGTCATAATCCCTGAAATTTATAAATTCATTTCTATCGGGGTTTTGGCTTATTGAATAGTCATTTGAGCCTCCAATTATTTTTGTCAGGGCGTTAATACTTTCAACTACATCACGAAGGCTATGCTCGTTTAAGTCGTACCAATTTTCTCTTATCCACTCATAACACTTTTCTCGGTTAGAGTGTTCGTATATTTTATATACTTTTGTCGTTATAGTTCTCATGCGTTCTTATTATTTAGTTTACTGCCAATGTCTAAGATATTTTCCCCCTCAGCCATGCTTAGGTTGTAATAATCTCGCCACGCTTGGCCTGATAGGAAATTATTGAACCAATCTAGGTACATAGATTCTATTTGAGCGTTAGTGTAGTTACCCATGTTTTCTTTTCCAATTTATAGTTCGGTGACCGAACTCGGCTAGTTTCCATCTATGTAATATATAGTCCTCGTCATAACTTTCCTCTCCTCTCCCAAATCTTAATTGTGTCTCGGCATCTTCTTGTGGTAAGAGATTAACTTTCGCCCACTCATGCAATTCGTCATGGCATGGGGGCGTATTACTAGGGTTTACATATTCTACTTCCTCTCCGGTTAGACCTTGATTTTTTAACAAGGTGCGTTCAACGTCTTGATAGTGTGAAATTGCTTCATTACTATCTCTAAGTTCTTCGCGTAATTTCTCAATAGTGGAGAGCAGTACGCTAATTACTGCTTCTTGGTCTTGGGGATTCTTATTCATCTTAACTTCGGATTATATTATAGTTATAAGGCGACATATTGAAAAAACTATCATCTTTTAGTAGTCCTTCGCGCCTCTCAAATTCTTTGTTGTCATCAGTCCATAAATCTTTGCTTAATTCATGTCGTGTACTCTCAGACGTTTCAAATCTGCACTCGGATAGCGTAGAAGAAAATAATATCTTTCTTTCTTTCTGTTCCTTTAATAAGGGTAAGTAAATCTTTATCATTCTTTCTCTATTTGATTTTATCGCCATTAATAACTTCGTCCATTAACATCGCATCAATAACCTCTTGCGACTCCTTACTATAATGTTCGTCAATGATTTCGCTAATAGGTATACAAACATCTACTTCTTTTTGGAAGGTCACTTCAAAGCCGTTCTCATAGCATGACTCCTCAACCGAATGTTCGGTTTCAAACTCGTTGTCTCTTAGCTGAGATAAGACTGACTCTATTCCTTGCTCGAAAGAAAGTTGAGCAATCCTTAGTTCACGCTCGTTGCGGTGAGCGTTTGGACTTAACTTGAGACTTTGAATCTCGTCTCTTAGACTTTGATTTTCGTCAAGCATTTGAGTTGCTTGGTCTAGTGCTGATTTGACCTCAGCTATGGTCTTAGATAAATTTTCCATTGTATGGATATTTTGAGTTCGGTGACCGAACTCGGTTAGTAACAGCATGAGAATCGAACTCATATTGTGTTTCACTTGCAGGCCTTTTCTATTCCATCTGCTAGTCTCACTTAGTGACCTACCACCGAGAATGTCTCGATGTGAAAATAGGTGGAGTTTATCGCTTACACACAATCACCATGACTGCTATTTTACTGATTTTAATGCGCCCTATATTCCCTACTCTAATAAGGGTAGCTCGACTTACTTTCCTCAGTTATTACATTTTTCCATTATCAGCGAATGAGTAAAACCCATCTCGCGTAATTATCAGGTGGTCTAAAACTTTTATATCTATGTACCCACCAAACATTCGTATTTTGTCAGTTAAATTTAAGTCTGACGTACTCGGAAATAGTTGGCCGCTTGGATGATTGTGGCATAGGATTATAGCTTGAGCGTTCGATATTAACGCAGTTTGGAAAATTATCTTTCCATCTACAACAGTCCCGGCACAACCGCCCTCAGAAACTTTTGAAACTCCTAGAACGTTATTTGCTCTATCTAATAACATGATAAAGAACTGCTCTTTATATGTTACGTCCGTAAAGAATACCCTTAATATCTCGTTGCAGTCTTTACTGCTATGAATCGAAGGGACACCCGACATATTCTTTCTCTTGTATTTTGGTTGCACTTCTGCAATCTCTGTCTTTTTCATCTTATATCTATTTCAGTTCGGTGACCGAACTCGTTTTGTAATTTTTCTCTCTCTCTTTACTATGCTAAGATAGTCTATTTAATGTCTATTTCCTAGTCAGCACGTGTATATGTTAAGCACCCATTCGTAGTTCAGCGGCATTTTCTTCGTCTATTTCACCCCTTTCTAATCTCGCTTGTATATCGTCACTTCGGTCTGCGTTACATTGGTCACGATAAGACATATCATTGTCCTCATGTTGCGGCTCACCATATTCACCTATTTCTTGTAGGTAGTCGATAGCTTGCCTTAAGTTTTTAATCTCGTTACGCAAGTCGTTTATAATTTCGTCCTTTGTCATGGTGGTTTAGTTTAATTGAAGTTCGCACGCTTTATCCTTCCACGAATCGCGTTCGTCCGTTACTATCTCAAGATTTTTCTCTGAGGAAGTTATATTTTTGTCCTTCTCTCTTATTTCAGTAAGACATCGCAGCAAGGCCGCTTGTAGTTCGGTCACTTGCTTTTCTAGGTTTCGTGTGTATTGAAAATTATGCATGGTAAATGGATTAAGGGTTTATAAAATTAGAGCGAAGGAGAGGTGCGAATCTCCCCTAGTCACGCAATGACTCCGCTTGTGTGTTTAATCTATCTCAATGCTTCGGCTCTCTATGGCCTCCACCATTTCATCCTCCCAATCAGAGGATAAAAAATCTTCGTAGTCCTCTAAGCGTATAACGTGCGCCCAATTCGTACGGATATTATATTGACCTGTGGCCACTACTTCGTCAACGCCCCCGATATGAAGGTAACGTATCTCAATACGGACGCTATCAATGTCAACGTGACCGGCTCTAACTACTCGAAAATTATTACTAAGCATGGTAAATGAATTAAGTGAATAAAAAAACGAGTTCGGTGACCGAACTCGTAAATAGAGCGGGGGAGAGACTCGCATCTCAATAGGCCGTGACTCAGTCACACCCCCCGCTTATGGCCTCAGGCGTTACGCCTTCGCCTTACTCTTAGCTTTGGCCTTCGCCTTACCCTTAACGGCTTCGGACGTCATACCGAGTGCCTCAAAGAGTTCCTTACCGCTTGCGCTTACCGGGGCTTTGGCCTTCGCCTTACCCTTAGCCATCATCTTAAGCAGTTGCTTTACAAGGTGCTCCGCTACGTTCAGCACGTCATCAATCGAATTGCCTTGCAAGTCAATGACATCATCAGACGTCATGCGGCATTTTATTGCGGCCTTGCCCTTACCGGTTACGAACTTCGTAGGGTAGTCGATTAAGTCCTCATCTTCTCCGGTCTCCTCCTCATTAGCATATCGAAGGAATCCAAGCAAAGTATATTTCTCATTCTCTCCGGCCTTCTTTTGCATCTCAACGAATTTCACATACTCCTTGAGTATTTTATCGTTCTTCATATGAGCCTTATAACAATTATTGTACTCATAAAATTGCGTCTTACCTAGGTCGAAAACTTCACGTGCTAAGATGGTAATGTTGAATTTGATATTGTCCAACTTGCGCTGAATCTTACCGTCCTCACCACCATACCATAGAACTGCCTGACCGATATACTCAGCCGTTTCCATTGAACGCTTAAACGTTTCCTTCTCGCTGACATTGACCTGCTTTAGGCCGTTCTTAATCTCAACAATTTTCAGACCTTTTTGGACTGAATCGACTGCAAGAAAATTCTGCAAGTCTGCTTCGGGTGTAACCTTAACTTTACTCATGATAACTTAAATTTTTGAGTTCGGTGACCGAACTCGTTTTGCGGCAAAACTGCCTACCTCACAAACGTAAGATATTGCAATATACGTCTAACTTATGTCTATTTCCTAATTAGAGCATGTCTAAATTATGTCTTATATGATAATGTATTGAATGTCTAATGATATCAAGCATTGACAAGGATACAAGCAAGGCGAATCGTAGGCGTGATATAGAGCGCGAAGGGATAACGTTAGGCCTCTATGTGCCTAATGACTTGTATCAAGGCGTGGAACGTGGGGCGCGAAGGAGGAACGAGCAAGGGAACTAACGAAGGGAACGAGCGCGAAGGTGTGGCGCATGGCTATAGCACTCACCACCTATGGCCGGCCACACTGCCCCCATGAAAAAACGCCAAAAATATCAGGAGAGCCAAAACAAAATCTGAGAGAAGTGCCTAAAAAAAAACGGTTTCAGAATCTCCAACTCGCGTGTAAAACACTCTATAACCCAAACACTCTGCATGTCTAATAAAATTTTTTGATGTATCTTAGCGGCATACTAAAATATATTATTATGAAAGGAGAAGGACTTACAATAAAGAATGGACGTTTAATTAATAATCGTCCTGTTGCTGAAACGGGAATTGCAGAAGCGTCACGTTTACGTCAACAAGTTCGTCATCAGAACAAGGTAAGTACGATTGCTGACGGAATTGTTCAAGCTGAGATGCGAAAAGACATGTTCAAGTTGATGTAGTCCATGCATTGATTGATTGATTAAGGGGAGGAATCGTCATGTATTCCTCCTTTTATGACAGTTCCATGTCGATTCTATGACGATAAATTTTTCTTAAAGAATTGATTATCAATCTCCATGTCAGTAATGTCTATTTTTCCCTCCTCGTATATGTAAGAAAAAATAAAGTAACTTATTTCTCCTCCCCCCCCCTAGAGAAAAAAATTTTCGACATTTCTGTCATACCTTTGAATTAAATTAAATCTAATCTTATGTTTAAAGACAATTCGGGATACTCTCCCAAAGACTTACAGTTTGACGACGAAGGTCGTTTACGATTAATCGAAGGCGTCACTAAGATGTCTAAAGCTGTAAAGAGTACGTTAGGGCCAAGCGGTCAAACGGTACTCATTGAATCTCCCAACCACACTCATGGCATTACAGTCACCAAGGATGGTGTTACTGTAGCTAAGGCTGTTGACCTAATTGACCCGGTAGAGAACCTAGCTGTTAGGATGATGAAAGAAGCATCGGACAGGACTGCGTCCGAGGCGGGCGATGGTACGACGACTGCTATTGTCCTTACGGAGGCTTTGGTGTGTAATTATTATGACATGGTAGATTCTGAGAGTGTAAATAAAACCAATGTCTTACGTGAAATTTCTAACCTAACTAAAGATATCATAAAGTACTTGGAGGGTATTAGCGAGCCATTAACTGACAAGCGTCTTCTTGATGTAGCTACTATCTCAAGTAACAATGACACAGCGGTGGGTGAGATAATTGCCAAGGTATATAAATCTGTTGGTAAGGATGGGATTGTTACGGTGGAGAATAGTCAATCTAGCGAGACCACTTTCGAGACCACTCACGGTATCAAGATAGACAAGGGGTATACAGCTCCTTTGTTCATCAATGACCATACTCGTGACGAGTGTATTTTAGAAGACTGCAACATCATGGTCTCTGACGCTGAGGTGAGCAGTGTACTACAGATAGAGAAAGTTTTAAACCACATTATCCCTACGGGGAAAAGGTTGCTTATCATAGCTCCTGTCTCTCAACAAGTTACAAACACTTTAGCTGCTAACGTTATGAAAAACGGGTTAAAGGTGTGTATTATCTCTCCTCCAAACTTCGGGTATAAGCAGCACGAGCTGATGCAAGACATCGCAGCAGCTGTAGGGGCGACATATTTCAGTGAGAAGACGGGTGACGATTTAAGTCTTATGGAGCCTACTGACTTGGGGATTGTTTCTAAGGCTGTTATTGGAAGGGAGTCTACTATCCTTCTTCAGTCTTCTGACAAACCTAGTGAGGAACTAAAGAAGCGTATCGCTCAATTGCGTGGAGCTGTTAAGGAGGAGAAGAAAAAAGTTGAGAAGGAGTTTATACGTTCTCGTATCGCTACCCTTACGGGTGGTATAGGTGTCATCCATGTAGGGGGTCAAACTGACCTAGAGCAGAAAGAGTTATTTGACCGTGTTGACGATGCGGTGTGTGCTGTACGTTCTGCTTTAGAGGAGGGTATCCTTCCGGGCGGGGGGATGGCTTTATACAATGCTATAGGTTCTTGTCTAATAGATGCTTCAGATGATAATGAAGATAGATGGTATGCACAAGAGGTGCTTTCTAAATCTCTTAAAGCTCCTATAGAACAAATCCTTCTTAACGCAGGGACCTCTTTCGATGATGTATATGACTTCGAATGGACGATAAAAGATGGTGCACCTAAAGAAGGTTATGACGTAAAGAATAGTAAGTATGGCAACCTGATAGATATGGGTGTTATAGACCCTCTAAAGGTCACCAAGGTAGCTTTGCAGAATGCTGTATCGGTAGCTACAACTATCTTAAGTACTAATGCCATTATTACTATGGCCCGTTCTTTAGAAAAAGAATGAGGTGCCCTTCTTGCGATAAAGAGATGATATGGGGTGGCGACCATTCGTATGAGGATTATGGGATTGATGATGAGGATGGTATCGTCTCTAACCTAGCGTGTCCTAATGAAGATTGTAAACTTGAAACAGTAATAACTTATACTAAGATATGAAACCTATAGGAAAATATATAGCTATCGAACCTATTGCGGAGGAGATAAAAACTTCGGGTGGGTTAGTTCTCTCGGCACAAGATGTTGGAGACTTCCGATATAGGAAGGGAACGGTTATAGCTCCGGGAACGGAGGTAACACAGATTAAAGCGGGTGACGTTATCTTCTACGACAGGGGAGCGGGTCACACTATGATGATTGCTGAAAAAGTCATTACGATTATTCGGGAGCCTGATGTCGTTGTTGTCGTGTAGCGGCATTCATCTCCTCTATCATCTGTCGGTACATCCGGTCAGTATATGAGACATTTTTTGCGAATAAAGGATTAGAAGATTGGGTGGTAGGGATTTCCTCTCCACTCAATTTTTTGTATATAGAATTTACGACTCGTTTTCCTTTGTACGATATCTCGTACAAAGTCCTTCTCTTTCCACTTCCTTTTCTGAAAACATCTATCCAACCATCTCTCAGGAGCCTATTAAACCTATTTAGGTCCCAACTAACGAGCCTATCGAACTCTTTAAACTTTGCTTTATCGAAATATGATTCTGTGTATAAGAATAGCAGAGCGTCTAGGTCTGACTGTGAGAGTCCGTACTTTGCTTTTATAAAGTATCGTATCACTCTCCAAAACTTGAGGTAATCGTGTGGTAAATTCAATTTGATTTTTTTTATTGTAACTTTGACAAAGTTAAACACATTACCATGGCTGACGAAAAAAAGCAAAAAAAACCATCTACCCCTTTAGACAAGGTCTTGGCAGATATCGTTCTAGCGAGTAAAACTCGTACTGCAACACGTAAAGCTGCTATCACGAAGATGCGTAGCGACAGGGCTATTGCTCGCCGCAGTAAGCGTAAAGCTGCTGACAGCAGTGTTGTAGGGCTTCAAGGCTTACAGGGCTTTGGCCGTAAAAAGAAATAAACTATGGCTAAGAAAACTAAAGCAAAAAAGAAAGTTCCGCAGACATTCACCCAAGTCGGTGTTGCATGTACATCTTCTTCTAAGTCTCTCAAGGATGCTAAAATCTCTGTTGGCAAAGATTTATTTTCTCAAGGCATTAAGGGTGATGACAAGTCGGCATGTATGGAAGCGGGCACTACTACTTTCAAAGAATCTACCCAAGTATACACTTTCAGTGCTAGCGGCACTATCTCTGTAGCTGACTCTAAATAGCTATGGCTCTTAAAACAAGAATGTCTAGACCTAGGAAGGGTAAAGCCAAAGTAAAGGTTACCGCTAGCGGAAAGAAGGTAAGCTATGGACAGGCGGGCAAAGCTAAGGGTGGCGGTCCACGAGTCAGACCGGGCACTTCTAAGGGTGACAGTTACTGTGCTCGTAGCTTAGGAATCAAGAGGAGATTATCTAAGAAGAAACAAAGCAATCCTAACACTCCCAATAACTTATCTCGCAAGAGGTGGAAATGTGTGGGAGCCAAGTCTAAGAAATAACCTAAACTTTATATACCTATATTTGTAACATGAAACGAGATTTATCAAATCCACTAGCGCCTACATTTCCAAAACGGAAAGAAAGGAGAGTACATAAAAAAGCAGGGTATGATGTTAGAGCTAGTGTTTCTCCGATAGAGAGAAAGAAGGTTAAAGAAATCGCTAATCCTCTTCCTAGAAAAGGTTCTTCAAGGAAGACAACAAAAGAGGAGAGAAAGTCTACTTATGGACTTCATGGGGTGCGGAAAAAAACAACAACAACAACAGTCAAGGAGCCTTTTATGAAGACTAAAAAAACAAAGAAAATATCCTATAGTTTCAATTCCCCAAAAATTAAAAAATGAGAGATTTATCAAAGCCACTTGCATCTACTTACGGTGACCCCGTTAAGAAGACTTCGGGTCCTGCTAAGGTTAAGAAATTCATGAAGGATATTCAGAAACCTTTTCGACCTGCAATAATGGCTACAGACTCTTTAATATACAATATGGTGGGTAAGACATCACCTATGGTTAAAAGACGGTCAGATGCAAGAGATAAAGTTCTTAATAACCAAGCAAAATCAAAACAACGCAACCCTAAGCCGGGTCCATACCAATATTAAAATGAGAGATTTATCTAAGCCACTAGCTCCTTCTTACGGAGACCCTAAAGTAAGGAAATCGACTAACGCAAATAAAGGAACCGCATCTAAAGCGGGTCGAAATCGCGCCACAACTTTCTCTTCACCGGGGGGAGGGTCTCCTGCCAAAAAAACTACAACGGTAACTCGAATTAGAAGAAATAAGCATGGTGGAAATACGGTATCGCAGAAGGTAAAAACCAAAGCTATATCACAGAAAAGATTCATGAAAGCTTCTGACAGGATTGCTGTAGGTGAAGCACGCCAAAAGTTTAAAGAAAAAAAGAAAAAAATTAAAAAATGAGCTTTAAATCCGTCGCAAATAAAATCGCCAAGAAAGGTGGCTATAGCAAAAAAGCTGCAGGCGCTATCTTAGCTTCTGCGTCTCGGAAAGCTTCTGCTTCGGCAAAAAGAAAAAATCCCAACCTAAAGAAGGTTAAGGGTAAAGCAAAGAAAAAATGAGCTCACGAGGGTTAGGAGATACCATAGAAAAGATTACCACTGCTACGGGCATAAAGTCTGTAGTGGATAAGGTATCTAAAGTCTTAGAAAAAGACTGTGGGTGTTCTGATAAGCGTGACTCTCTAAATATTAAATTCCCATATAACTAATGGCTACTATACCTTCCGGACAAAAGTTCCACACCATAGCTGCTGACGTAGACACTATGAACCGTGGCTCGGCTTCAGCTAACGCTGACCGTACTATATTTACTATAGATGACATCCAATCTACTATAGGTAGTATAGGTGGGTCTATCACAGCAGGTCAAATTGCATTTGGTGCAGCTACGGCTAATAATATTGAGGGTAACCCAAACATTACGACTAACGGGATTAGTTTATTTATCCCTGACTACATTGTTCATACGGGAGATGAGAATACTTACTTTGGGTTTAACTCTACTGAAAACTTTCAAGTTCAGACAAACGGTAACGTTCAGATTCAAGTTAACGAAAACCATGTCGCACTTTATCACAAGGTTGAGGGCGAAATGATTCGAACTAAAAGTAATGGTGTCTTGGTTACAGGTCAAATGGACTTAGCTGCTTTAAACACAGCTCCTGCTGCAAATGATTCTGCGGGTACTCTCGGTGAGATACGTTGGACAGAACTTTTTGTTTATATATGTACATTGACAGGTGCCGATGGAGCAGCAAATTGGAATAGAGCAACCTTAACATCAGGTTGGTAATAAAAAAATTAAAATGGCATATCAAAAATTACAACCCACGCAGGCAGCTGATGTTATCCTTTCAGATACCATCAACCCTATCAACCCTAGCCGTCCTTCTAATGTATCGGGAGTTAGCGCTCTACCTGTCGGGAGTAATAAACTTACGGACCTAGGTGTAGCTACCCTGAATAAATCAGGTAATGGAACTACTTTATCGGCTACAACAGGTAATGGAACTACTTTTCTTCGTTCAAGTGGCACTCTTGGCGTTCTAACAACACGTTCAACAGGTGCAACTGATGGTGTAGCTGCAGCATTTAAGTTAGAGGACAGTCTTGCTGATTTCTCTGCGTCACCTGCAGTAAATGTAGGGGATACTGTACGTAACTCTGCCACTAACGCTACTGCTTTAGTTACTGTTATCGTTTCGACAACAGTCCTTACTCTCGATACAGATATAATGCCTGTTGTAGGACAAAACTATACTATCTATGAAAAGAATACTTTATATGACGTAGCTGCTGATTTTGTCTCTGCCCCCGCTGTTATTATAGGAGATATAGTATATAACACCACTGATTCTACTCAGTCTCAAGTTTTAAATGTTATTGATGCTCAGAATATTAGATTATTATCTGAGATTTTTTCTTCTGATATAGAAACCTATGAGGTCCGTACATCGAAGACTTTATATGATTCTTCAGCTGACTTTATTACAGACGGAATTGCTGCAGGAGATATAGTGTATAACACTACTGATTCTACTGAATCTGTAGTTGTATCTGTTACGAATCTTACTACTCTTGTACTTCAAACCAATATCTTTCAAAATATAGCTGACGCTTATCAGATTAATGATGACGATACGCTATATGACGCTGCAGCTACCTTTACTACATCTCCTGCTGTGATGGCGGGTGATACTGTATATAATTCAACTACAGACGCACTTACTACTGTCCTATCTGTGAGCAGCTCTACTACTCTTGTTATTGCAGACAATATATTTACGAGCACGCCTCAAGCCTACAACACATATACAGGTCAAGGTTTCCGAGATAAAGTCTCTATAGGTGGGCTAGTCCTTAATGAAGCCACTAATACTTTAACTGCGGTAACTGCAGTTTCACAAACTCAATTGACCTTTGGTTCAAATGTTTTCCCTAGTGCAGGCGTTAAGTTTAAAGCATACGGCAACGCTGCTCAGATGAACACTGATACGGAGGCTTTCGTAGTCTACGTTGCCGCTGACGATGCCTCTGCAGAAACAAACCTTACTATTAAAGTTACTACAGCTGCAGGTAATGATATCTCATTCAATAACTATCCTCTAGGTACTTTCCTTCCGGTACAGTGTTTACGAGTATGGGCTACAGGCACGGATGTCCTAGCTACTAATGTCGTTGCGCTATGGTAACTATCTCTATAGGAATTTCTGTATCATGATTACACGCCCTGATTGGAACACCACCGTTTCTTTTAATATCTCTATCGAGTATATATACATAGAAAACTAGATAAGTTTTTTTCTTGTATCTTTGGCCTATGGCAAGAATAAGCACATATCCATTAGACACCGCTGTCGTAGGTACCGATAAGTGGATAGGAAGTGATTCCCAACAGCTCTTTGCCACAAAAAATTTCACCGCTAATGCGGTAGCGGAGTTTATAAACGGATATAACAAAGTTGAGTCTACCTCTTTGCGGTATGAATACCGTGACTATAACGTCCATCCTTCTATGGAGCCGGGTACTATTAGTTTCTCTAGCTATATAGGCGGGAATACAAATTTTAGTACGGTAACTTCTTTTAAGATAAGTCAGACTCAATTGCAGCGTGACTTAGACTCTCTTGCAAATTTCTATACCAATCCTCTTATAGGGTCTATGGTTATGATTTCCCAATGCGATAAGATTTCTAATTGGGGAGCTTTTAAATGGGTTAACTCTATCCAAGATGGTATTAGTACCACTTTTTATGATATCACTCTTCAGTATGTTTCGGGTCCCGGATTTTTCGAGGACAAGAAAGATTACTTCATTAGTATCCTCACATACGATACTAATTTAACGAGCGATAAAAATTTCGTCTACACACAGGTCGGAGCAAGTAATACGTGGCAAGTTACTCACGGATTAAACAAGCTCTGTGCAGTAGATGTAGTAAGTGATACAGATGATATCATATATCCGAATATCGAATACACAAGTTTAAACACAGTAACAATCACATTCTCGACTCCTATAGAGGGGCAAGCATTCTTTAATTAAAACATTATGGCTATATTATTTTACGACTCCATCTCTCTTGACAAGCAAGAAATCCAAGACGTTAGTTTACAAAAACTTCCTTCCAACCCCGTAGCCGGAGCAGACTCGTATCAAGGTAGAATTATCTTCACTAAAGATTCTTCTAATCCTACTTTAGCGGGTACCCTTTCATACTTTGATGGGTCGGATTGGATAAACCTTGATGGAGTGGGAGCTGTAACTTCTGTTAGTGCTATTTCACCTACAGCTTCGAGCGGTTCTGAGCCTCTTGTTATCACCCCTACTACGGGAGCTGTTACTATTAAGGCTTTATCATATTCGGGTGGTACTTCTGTAGGATTTGTACCTTCAGGTAGTGGAGGAACGGCTACTCTCTTCCTTAATGGTGCGGGTGGATGGACTGCTCCTACGGGCGGGATGACAAATTGGAAAATTGATGGAGATAGTGGCCCTATCCAAACCGTTGCTGATGGTCAGACCGTAGATATTTTGGGTGGAACTAAGATGACTACTGTAGCTTCTGCAACTAGGACTATTACTATCAACCATGACGATACAAGTAGAACAGATACTACAAGTACTGCCTCTCCTGCTTTTGGAGGGACTTTTACAGCTCTTACCTCTATAACTTCGAGCGCTACGGGTCACGTTACAGCAGTTAATACCGCTACGTATACCCTACCTAGCTATACAGATATTAATACTACGTACACCCTTCCGGTAAGTGCGGGAGGTGGTAATGATGCAGACATTGTCCTTACCTCAGGAGGTACGGGGGCGGGAGGAAACTCTACAGTTACTGTAAGCGGAACTTCTACAGGAATTGTGGTAAGTGAATCTACAGGTAATGACGGAAGTATTACTTTAGGTTTACAGGACGCTGTAACTATAGCTACCTCTTTAACTGTAGGAGGCACTACTACTTTAGGTAGCACTTTAGACGTTACAAGTAGCACAACCCTTGGCGGCACTCTTGCTGTAACGGGAATAGCTACTTTTACTGAGATACCTGTTATCCCTTCTGCTCTCCCTACAGCCGCTAATCAAGCCGCTAATAAAGCGTATGTAGACGATGTCCTTACGGGAGGAGTTGTTTTCCAAGGTACATATGATGCTAGTACTGTTCCGGGAAGCCCCGACCTTACTTCAGCATCAAGTATAGTTGTAGAAAAAGGATGGGCCTACACTGTAGATGCTGCCGGAACTTTCTTTGGAGAAGATGTAGAGATAGGCGACCTTTTAATCGCTAATGAAGATATGGCATCCGGGGCTTCAACCCTTGTTAAGTGGTCTGTTCTACAGAACAACGTAGTCGAAGCTACGGACTCGATTTTCGGAATTGCAAAGTTTACAAACGGAAACGGTTTTGAACTTACTATGACTACTGCGGGAGAGCCTAAACTTGCTCCCCATACAATTGGTTATACTACGTCGGCTAACAACGTCCCTACTATCACTACCAATGCTTTCGGTGTTGTAACGGCTATTATAGATACTCTTATTGATATCCCTGCTTCTCAGGTAAGTAACTTTACGGCTACTACAAAAACGGTAGTAAACTCCTTAAGAAAAGCAATGCTTATCCCTATTCCGGCAAGTCCTACTAGTCCTATTACAGTTACTTTATATCACCAATTAAATAACCCTGACCTTTCTGTTCAGGTATATAATGCCTCTACATATGACACTGTATATCCTCAGATTAATAGAATTGATGATGATAATATAGGTGTGACTTTTGCTATTGCTCCTGCTTCTAACGCTTTTAAAGCATTAATATTTTAAAACATGGCTATTTATTTTTACAACGGTGTTGGGACTGAAAAACAAGAGCTTCAAGATGTAAGGTTAGAGAGGTTAAGCTCAAACCCTACCGCATACCAAGGGAGGATATATTTCAATACTACTAGCAACCTACTTGTATTCTATGGTGGGTCTACTACCGGGTGGGTAACTCTCGATGGAACGGGGAATGTAGACCAAGTCCTTCTTGATGCTACTACTTCTATTTCTACGGGTAATCCTATTTCTACTACTACCGCTTCCGATGTAGTTACTGTTAAAGCTCACTATTATGGAGGAGACACTTTAGAGGGTTTTGTCCCTACTCTTGCTTCTTCTGATAGCACTAAGTTTTTAGATGGAGCAGGAAATTGGAGTATCCCTACAGGGAATATGACTTCATGGGAGTTAGATGGAGATAACAATTCCCCACAAACAGTTCTTGATGGAGAGACGGTTCTAATCCTAGGGGAGACAGGTCTTATATCTGCAGTAGCCTCATCGGGAGATACCATTACAGTAAATCATGAGAATATAACTCGCAGTAATACGACTACTACTCCAACGCAATTGGCTGAAGGGGGTACCTTCCCTACTATTTCAACCGTTACAAGTGAAGATACCGGACCTCCTAAAGATTTAGGTCATATCTCGGCCATAGATGTTCAGACGATTACGGTTCCTTCTACCACTTCTAATAATACAACCTACTCTTTAACTAGTTCAGGAGCTGTAATGACCCTTACAGGTAGTGACTCTACTACGGAAACTGTTACATTTATAGGTACAGCAAGTGAAGTTACTCTAGGTGGAGCTAGTGCCAATACTATAGATGTTTCCCTTCCGGCTAGTGTATCTCTCGTTGATTCTTTAACCGTTACAAGTTCTTCCGGTTTTGTTCAAATAAATGGCTTGATAATAGCTACTAGTGGAAGCCATATTTTCAGAGATACTTTAGACGTAACAGGTATCGCGAATTTCGGTGTTGTTAATATCCCCGTTATAAGTAAACTTTATGCTGACTACGCTCAAAGTGGAACCGGGTCAGCCGAGCAGTGGGTAAATAAAATCTATGTAGATACAGCCGCTCAAACGAGTATTGTCTTCCAAGGTTCTTATGCCGCTGACGGGACTCAAAGTGTTCCTACCGGAACATCTATAGAAAAAGGTTTCGCCTATGCTGTTACTTCAGGTGGTACAGGAAATGGAACTCCCTTTTCTTGGAGTCCTGCTTTAGACGAAGGAGACTTTATATATGCTAACGTTACTGACCCTAGCTCTCAATCGGATTGGACTCAGATACAAAACAATATAGGTAAAGCTTCCGAGTCTGCTTATGGTATAGCAAGATATCTAGATGCAAACGGGTGGGACACTACTATGACGAAAGGACAGCCTGTCCTTAAAACTCGTGGAGCCGATTCCGGGGGTACTGCTACAGCTATGCCTTCTCTTACTATGGGGACCGATAACTTCGGTCTTGTTGATAGTATATCTAATACCAATATCTCTATTACGGCAGATATAACTCCTGCCTCATCACAAGTTAATGATTTCAATACAGCCTCTGAGACGGTGTATGATGACTATTCTACATCTTTTTCTGTAGGAAGTGGAGGAGCTACATATACTGTAACACACAACTACGGCACAAGAGATGTCTTTGTACAAGTTTTTGATAGCAACGATAACAATATATTTTGTAGAGTTACAAGACCGACTACTAGCACTGTTCAGGTGCTCTTTAGCTCCAATGTAACCGCTTCGCTACCTATGACCGTTCTATGTAACGCGATGTCTCTCGCGTAATTAAATTAAATAAAATCAAATCATGGCAATTGAATTTCTTGATGATGTAAAAGTTGAAGCAAATATTGAGATTACAGGTTATCTAACAGATTCTGCTTCAAGTTCAGGGGCAAATGGATTTATACTCTCTTCTACTACTATAGGGACTGCGTGGATTAACCCGAATACACTTGATAATATAGCAAATACAGATTTATCCTTAACGGCAAATAGGATTCTTTATTTTGGGCCGGCAGGTTTATCTAATAAAACCCTTGAGTTTTTAGATAATGTAAATACAAGTGTAAGGATTATTAAATTTACTGATGCAGATATAGAGATGGCAAAAGAGGTTCATCTAAAATCTGTTTCTGCTACTACTGTACCTTTACATTTCCATGGACCTTCTTCTTCCGCATTTTCGGTCTCTCTTCAAGCGCCTACTCTTTTGGAATCCACTGCGTATACTTTGCCTAAAAAAGATGGGACTAGTAAACAAGTTCTTTCTACTAACGGGAGCGAAATATTAGATTGGGAGGATGGGATAAACATTGGGACTTCTAACCTTACTGTCATCGGAACAGGCACCCCTAGAACCTTAACTCTTTCTTCGGGGAATGGTTCTAACTTTAAAATTCTTGATTCGAATACAAATCCATTTATCAACTTCCAAAAAGGTAGAACGGATGTATACAGCACATTAAGGATACTACCTAAATCAGGCTCTTCTTTCGGAGGTGTACTTCAAATTTATGAGGGAGATACCTATGGGAGTGGATACGTGGGGTTAAAGGTAGGGGCTTCTCACTCTGCCTCTATAAGTTACACCCTTCCTACAGGTCCTCCCGCTTCAAATAAAGTCCTTCAGTCTACTTCCGCAGGTGTTATGTCTTGGGTGGCTGCAGGAGGAGCAGACACAAATATTGCCAATACCAACCTTACTACTGATAATGTAGGTAGAACATTGACTTTAATTAATAGTGGAAGTTGGGGAATTTATGATAACAATGCTTCAATGGTGGCTAGTTTTTCATCGGGTACTATACTACTTCAGTCAACTGTTCAGATAATTTCTGATACTGCAAGCGCAAACGCTTTAGAATTTCGTGGAAACACTTCTTCAGGCGCTACTTATGTTATTGGTTTACAAGCTCCTGACAGCGTTACTGCCGACGCTCCATATATACTTCCTCAACTTCCTGCCACTTCAGGACAAGTTCTTTCCTCTACTTCCGCAGGTGTTATGTCTTGGCAAGATAGCGCCCCTATGTTAGTTATGGGAGGTGGAGGATACCTTCCTATAACTACGCTTAATGATAATGGGGATAGAGCTGTATTATTAGGGGGAGTGTTTGGATTCTGTGATTATGATTGGAGTATAGATATGGGTACGAGTGTTCCTAGTATTACAGGTTTAGGAAATCCGGGAACTGATACTTCTCCCGGAAATGCTCTAAGGGTATATACAGGTATATTTAAAACCCCCACTTCGGGGACCCCGGTTGTTTCAGGGGTTATTAACCCCGCTCACGCTTCGGAAGTGGCGGGTAAAGTAGCATATATATATGTTTATAAACTTCCTACAGGAGCGGTGTCAAATATGCTTACAGGAGCAGACCAAAGTGCTGAAATACAATATGAGTTAGTCGCTTCATCAAAAATAACTTTTGGTTCTTCTTTTGGAGGGTCAAATATTACTTACCCTATTAGTTTTGAGTCTACAAATGGTTATGACGTAAATAAAGATGATTTTTTATTTGCAACCATGACATATGAAGGTATTGTCACAGCAACTCGAACTTTTGGTGTTAATTTTAGCCTTAATATAGTATAATGGAATATGAAGTAATAGCTCTAGGGATAGGGATTGTATCCGGTATGTTAGGAACATGGATTAAGATGACTAACGAAGTAACGAAAATAAAATCTCGCTTATACTCTTTAGAAAAATCTGAAACTAAAGTGGAACAAACTTTAGATATTCTAGTAGAGGGGATGAACGAGATAAAACTTTTGCTTGCTGAAAGAGGAATCAGGAAAAAATGAGAGACTTAAAAAGAATTATCCTACACTGCTCTGCTACCCCTGAAGGGAGAGAGGTTAGTGTAGAAACTATCCGAGGATGGCACTCCGACCCTCCTCCACAAGGAAGGGGATGGTCAGATATTGGATATCACTACGTCATCCACCTTGATGGAAAGACAGAGATAGGACGCCCTATAGAGGTGCAAGGTGCTCATGTTTCCGGGGAGAATGAGGATTCCATCGGAATATGCTATATCGGTGGTGTAGACGCCGCTAATGAGCCCAAAGACACTATGACCGTTCCACAAGAAATTGCTTTTGTGGAGATAGTTAAAAGTTTAAGGCTTATATTTGGAGAATTGTCCATTTATGGGCATAATGAATTTTCAACCAAAGCATGTCCTTCTTTCTCAGTAGAGGAAAAGTTCGGCTTCTTAAATTAATTAATATGGAATTTGTAACATTAAATTGGTCAGTAATTGCCTTGGCAATTATCACGGCTGCGGGTACATTAACAGCGTTAACGGAAACTAAGAAAGATGACAGAATTGTCAACGTTCTTTCTCGTATACTTCAAGCTGTAGTAATGGGCAAAAATCGTAAGGGATAAAGCCTTATATTTGAACTAAATTAAATTAAATCTATTATAATGTCTGATACAATTAAACTATCTCCTGAAAAGGAACTTACGGCTGAAGAACTTACATCTTTACAACAGCTTCTCTCTGCTTTTAACCAAGCTAAAATTCAACTCGCTGACGCGACTATGGCTCAACAAGATGCTTTAGATGCGGTTATGGCTACTAAAACAGGATTTGCAGGTATGGAAGAGAAACTTGTAGAAAAATATGGCAAGGATGTTAGTGTTAATGTTCAAACAGGAGCAATAACACAAAAAGAAGATGGCGCGGATTAGCACATACCCAATTGACGCAGTTGTAGATACCGGTGATTTACTTATTGGAACCGATAGTGAAGATTCAAATATAACCAAGAACTACACCATTGCTAGCATAATAGCTCTTGCTGAATCATCAATTGATTTAGCGGAGGTATTAGCTGTTGGCAATACAGCTACCAATAACATCAACCTTACGGGTATCATGACCGCAACTACGGTTAATGGTACTAATGGTACTATAGGTGTTTTTAGTTCTACTACGGGAACAATAGTTACTCTTGGTTCTACTACGGGTAATATAACTACGGTCAACTCTACCAATATAGTCAATTCATCATTGGTATCTACTGCGAACCTAACGGCTACAGCAGGTATAACAAACAACTTGCTTTACATTGACTCTGCAGGTAGTAGCGGAGCGCTAAATCAGGTGCTTTTAAGTACAGGAACAGCTACGTTATGGGGGAATCAAGTTACATCAACTTGGAACTTAGACGCAGACTCAGGTGGTCCACTGACAATCTCTGATGAAGATGGTGTTAATTTGGACGGGGGTACATACATAACTACAGTACTAGCAGTACCTGTTTCTCCTGAGAATAAGGTCATCTCTATCACACACGACGACACAGCTCGAACTGATACACCTCTTACACCTACCGCACTTGCTTATGGTGGGACATTTACAGCTATATCATCTGCTACTACCAATGCTACAGGCCACGTTACAGCTACTGATGTTACTACCTATACCCTTCCTGCAGCGAAAGCATATATAGGGGCAAGAGCGAATATGGCAGGACAGACTACCTCTTTAACTGTAATAACAGAATGGTATGGGTTAAACTATCTTCTAGCGAATGTAACAGCAAGTTTATGGACCACTCAAGTAAATGTAGCGGGTTATCAGACTAAGATACGATATGATGGCTCTCCGGACCAAATGTTTAATATTACCGTTACTTTTACTATAAACGGTTGGACTGTAGGGGATATAGCAGAATTTGCACTATATAATGGAACTGTTAAAATCCCAAGCTCTGAACAGAAGATAGAGGCTACCTCTAGCTTATATACTACAGGGACTTTACAGGCTATGCAATTTATGAGTACGGGAGATTTTATTGAAGTATACGCTAAAGCTCCTACAGCTACTACTATAGTTTCTGTAGACTATTTAACTATATCTGCTGTCCCTGTATGAATCGAGATATTAGAAAAATATCTGTAGGACCTGACTATAAAGGTGGAGCTATGCACTACATTGTAGGGCAAGCTGTTTTAAGCGGAGCGTATAAGATTCATCATATACGGCAAGAGATTGACAGCCATTCAATTTTAATTTGGATAGAAAGAGAGAAGACTGTTGTCTTATGGAAAGAGTTTCGTGAGACGATGCCTGTTTCTATTGAGTACAACATAAACTTTTAATGAAATCACCTTTTAATTTTATCGTCCAACCTGCTTTAGGGAGGCGCTACTCCAATACGAAAAAAATTGGAGGAATAGACCTTATTATAAGCAGCTCAGAAGAAGATGCTTCCGCATCCAATCGTGAGGCTATAGTAAAAGAATTGCCTATAGGGTATAGTGGTCCTATTAAAATAGGAGACACTTTGCTTGTACACCACAATGTCTTTAAGTTCTATAACGATATAAAGGGTAGAAGAAAAAGCGGGAAGAGTTTTTTCCGTGACGACCTCTTCTTTGTGGATGCAGACCAATTTTTCTTATATAAGCAAAATGGCTCATGGCATTCACATGACAGGTTTTGTTTTGTTAAACCTGTCTCTATGGAAGAGTCATTACTTTCTAAGCCGGGTAGCAAAGAGCCTCTTATGGGGATTATGGAGTATCCTAATAAATACCTCCTTAGTCAGGGAGTAGGTAAAGGGACTAAAATATCTTTCACACCTGATTCTGAGTATACTTTTGATATTGATGGAGAGGAGTTGTATAGGATATATGACCATCAGATAACTATGGCAAATGGAATCTAATGAGCTTAAAATAAAAATAATTGCAGCAGGGAAACGTGCTGTAGAACAATTGATTAAGGTTGCTTTAGAGGATATCATAAAGCCTGACCCGGAAGATGAATTAGCTGCAGACAGGCTAAAGAATGCTGCTGCGACAAAGAAGCTCTGTATATTTGATGCATTTGATATCTTAGCTAAGATTGAAGTTGAACAAGAAAACATTAACTTAGCGAGTAGTAACGGAAGTCGGACCGATAGTAAGCAGGGATTTGCAGAACAAAGAGCAAAAAAATAAACTATATAAGACGGTACACAGTTTAGTACCGACTAATGTTATGTCTAAAAAAAACCGTGCAAAAGCATGGCAATATGGATACAACTCTAAGTATGACATTATAATTATTTCCACAACAGGGCAGCTTGGAAAGATAATACATGTATCAGGAATAAATATTGGACTTCCTCTTGCCCCTAAAGAGATACATGCGGAAGAGAAAAAAGAATTACAGTATTGGAAACGTATTGAATTACCTAAACCTTTAGCTAGAATAGCATCTATATTTCAATGGAATGATATGCCCTCAGGTTTTAAGGATAGGTGGATAGATTATATCGAAAGGGAATTTGACCAAAGAGAGCATGGGCATTGGTTTATGAATAATGGTATACCCACCTATATCACGGGGGCTCACTATATGTATTTACAGTGGGCAACTATAGATGTAGGGTTTCCTGACTTTCGTGAAGCAAATAGAGTATTCTTTATGTTTTGGGAAGCCTGTAAAGCCGACACCCGATGTTTCGGTATGTCCTACTTAAAAATTAGGCGTTCAGGATTTTCTTTTATGGGGTCTTCAGAGTGTGTAAATACCGGAACTTTAGCCAACGATGCTAGGGTAGGTATACTTTCTAAAACAGGTTCTGATGCCAAGAAGATGTTTACCGATAAGGTTGTTCCTATAGCTAATAGGTTACCCTTTTTCTTTAAGCCTATACAAGATGGTATGGACAAACCTAAAACTGAGCTAGCGTTTAGGATACCGGCCTCTAAGATTACAAAAAAGAATATGCATCTACTATCTATTGATGAGTTGGATGGATTGGATACCACTATTGATTGGAAGAATACAGACGATAACTCCTACGATGGAGAAAAGCTATTACTCCTTGTACATGACGAGAGCGGTAAATGGATAAAGCCAAATAACATCTTAAACAATTGGCGTGTTACAAAAACATGTTTACGTTTAGGTAGTAGAGTTATAGGAAAATGCTTAATGGGGTCTACTTCTAATGCATTAAACAAGGGAGGGGATAATTTTAAGAAGCTATACGATGAATCAAGTGCAAGTCTACGCAATGGAAACGGACAAACTCGAAGTGGCCTTTATTCTTTATTTATTCCTATGGAATATAATATGGAGGGATTTATTGACCGATTTGGAGAACCTGTAGTTGATGCACCCCTCAAACCTGTTAGAGGCATAGACGATTTAATGATTGATTCGGGAGCGTTAACGTATTGGGAGGCTGAGGTAGAGTCTTTAAAGAATGACCCTGACGCTTTAAATGAATTTTACAGACAGTTCCCTCGCACTGAGTCACACGCTTTTAGGGATGAAAGTAAATCTTCTCTATTTAACCTTACTAAAATCTATCAGCAGTTAGACTACGCTGAGTCTTTAATCCGAGAACAGTATGTTACTCAAGGGTCTTTTGGATGGAAAGATGGAAAGATAGATTCACAAGTTGTTTTCTATCCTGATATTCGAGGAAGATTTAGAGTAGGATGGACTCCTAATCCTGTATTACAGAATAGAGTAGAGACAAGAGGGGGTATTAAGTATCCCGGAAACGACCATATTGGGTCTTTTGGGTGTGACTCTTACGATATATCAGGAGTTGTAGGGGGTGGGGGGTCTAATGGAGCCCTTCATGGTATGACGAAGTTTCATATGGATGAAGCTCCTACCAATGAGTTTTTCTTAGAGTATGTAGCTAGACCTCAAACGGCAGAGATATTTTTCGAAGAAGTTCTTATGGCCTGTGTATTTTATGGTATGCCTATCCTTATAGAGAATAACAAGCCTAGATTGCTTTATCACTTTAAGAATAGAGGGTATCGAGGGTTTTGTATGAACCGACCTGACAAGCATTTTAATAAACTTTCCAAAACTGAGCGAGAGCTAGGGGGGATGCCCAACTCTTCGGAGGATATAAAACAGGCGCATGCTTCAGCTATTGAGTCATATATAGAGAAGCATGTTGGGTTAGATTTAGAAGGTCTTTTTCGAGATACAGATGAAATGGGAACTATGCCTTTTGTAAGAACGCTTGAGGATTGGGCTAAGTTTGATATAAGCAATAGAACGTCTTATGATGCCACTATTAGTTCGGGTCTTGCTATAATGGCAAATCAAAAACACCTATACACTCCCGTGCAAAAGACGAAAAAATTAAGCCTTACCTTCGCTCAGTATAGAAATAATGGAATAACAAGTGAAATAATTAGATGAAAAACGTTAATATAAACCTGTCATCTGCCGGATTTCCTAGCCAATTTGTATCTGATGCGGAGAAGGCAACAGATGAATTTGGACTACAGATTGGTCAAGCTATTCAATATGAATGGTTTAAAAAAACTAGTAATCAATGCAGATTTTACAATCAAGCAAGTGATTTTAATAGATTACGTTTGTATGCTCGTGGAGAACAATCTGTTGCAAAATATAAAAATGAACTTGCTGTTGATGGAGATTTATCTTATCTAAATTTAGATTGGACCCCTGTACCTATCCTTCCTAAGTTTGTGGATATCGTTGTTAATGGTATGTCTGAACGCTTATTTAAAGTTAAAGCATATGCTCAAGATGCTATATCTCAATCTAAGAGAAGTAAGTATCAGAATATGATTGAGGGTCAGATGGCTGCAAAGCCCATACTTGAAACTATCCAAGCGAAAACAGGTTTAGACCCATTCACTATGAATCCGGAGGATTTACCTACTAATGATGAGGAATTGCAGCTATATATGCAGCTTAATTATAAGCCTGCTATTGAGATTGCAGAAGAGGAAGCTGTAAACACTATTTTTGATGAAAATCATTATGATGATATTAGGCGCCGATTAGATTATGACCTAATGGTATTGGGTATATCGGTAGCCAAGCACGAATTTTTACCCGGCACAGGAGTTAAGTTAAGTTATGTAGACCCCGCGAATGTGGTCTATAGTTACACAGAAGACCCTCAGTTTAAAGATTGTTTCTATTGGGGAGAGATAAAAACAGTTGCAATTACAGAATTAATAAAAATAGACCCCACTCTTACTAAAGAAGATTTAGAAGAAATTTCTAAACGTGGGCAAAGTTGGTATGATTACTATAATGTCGCTCAGTTCTATGACAATGATATCTTCTATCGAGATACAGCGACTTTAATGTATTTTAATTATAAAAGCACAAAAAAGATTGTATATAAGAAAAAGAACTTAGAAGGAGGAGGCTCTAGGATGATTGAAAAGGATGACCAATTCAACCCACCGGATGAGATGATGGAAGAAGGAGGGTTTGAAAAGATTGAAAAGACTATTGATATGTGGTATGATGGGGTTATGGTTATGGGAACCAATATCATTCTTAAGTGGGAGGCTGCAGAGAATATGGTACGTCCAAAATCTGCTTCTCAATATGCTATACCTAATTATGTAGCTTCAGCTCCTCGTATGTACAAAGGGGTGATAGAGTCTTTAACTCGCAGAATGATTCCTTTTGCTGATTTAATTCAGATAACACATTTAAAGTTACAGCAAGTAATATCTAAGGTAGTTCCTGATGGAGTGTATATAGATGCTGACGGATTAAATGAAGTAGATTTAGGCACGGGTAATGCATATAATCCTGAAGATGCTTTAAGATTATACTTCCAAACAGGTTCTGTTATTGGAAGAAGTTATACACAGGAAGGTGATTATAACCAAGCTAAGGTACCTATCACGCAACTTACATCTAGTTCAGGAGCTAGCAAAGCGCAGATGCTTATACAAAATATGAATCATTATTTACAGATGATTCGTGATGTAACGGGGCTTAATGAGGCTAGAGATGGCTCTACTCCTGACCCATATGCTTTAGTAGGGGTTCAGAAGTTAGCGGCTTTAAACTCTAATACAGCTACAAGACATATTTTAGACTCAAGCCTGTATATGTATAGGACTTTAGCTGAAAGTTTAACATATAGAATTTCAGACATTTTAGAGTATGCTGACTTCAAGGAAGAGTTTGTTAATCAAATTGGAAAATACAATGTTAGTATTCTTGAAGATATTAGTGATTTATATATATATGACTTTGGTATTTTTATTGAAATAGCTCCTGATGAAGAGCAAAAAGCAATGCTTGAGTCTAATATTAATATGGCACTATCTAAAGGAGATATTAATCTTGAAGATGCTATTGACGTCCGTGAAATACGTAACTTAAAATTAGCTAATCAACTTCTTAAGATGAAGCGTATAGCTAAACAAGACCGTGAGGAGCAGATGCAGATGCAACAGCAAGCTATGGCAGCTCAACAGCAGCTTCAGTCTCAAAAGATGGCACAGGAGGTTCTTATGCAACAGAGTCAAATGGAGATTCAAGGTAAGATGCAACTTAAGCAGGCTGAGGTAGCTTTTGATATTGAGAAGATGAATAACGAGGCTCAACTCAAAGAACAGCTTATGAATGTTGAGTTTAATTATCAGATGCAATTGAAAGGTATGGTTGAAAATAATATCCAAACTAGAGACACTCAAAAAGAAGATGCAAAGTCTGATAGGATTAGTCAGCAGAATACTCAACAGTCTAAACTTATCAATCAAAGGAAGAATAATTTACCTGCACAGAACTTCGAATCTAATGAAGACAGCTTGGATGGGTTTGACCTTGCTGAGTTCAATCCAAGGTAAGTCTAATTTTCTAACATTTTTAATGTAACTTTGATAAAAATCTAATCATATGGAAATGAAAGTACGTCTTGTAGAAGAAGGTGAGCAAAAATCTGCTGCCGAAGTTGAATCTTCATTGCTTGAAAAGCATGAGGAGAGTTTTAACGATGCCCCTAAAGAAGTCGCACCTGAAGAAGTCGCACCTGAAGAGGTTGCATCTGAAGAGGTTGTGCCTGTGGTAGAAAGACCACCATTGGAAGAGACTGAACTGTTATCTATTATTAGCGATAGACTAGGAAGAGAAATCAACTCTTTAGACGATTTAAAAGAGGCGAGAGAAGAGTCCGGAGAAATGGACGAAGAGGTGTCAGCGTTCTTTAAGTACAAAAAAGAAACGGGCCGTGGTGTAAAAGACTTTGTTCAATTAAACAAAGACTACGACACTATGAATCCCGATAATCTTATCAAGGAGTATCTAACGGCAACGGAAGAAGGACTTGATGAAGAGGATATAAACGCTATGATGGAGGATTATACTTTTGATGAAGACCTCGATGATGAGGGTGACATTAGAAAAATCCGACTAGCAAAAAAGAAAACTATTGCAAAAGCGAAGAGATTCTTCGAAGATGCTAAAGAAAAATACAGCGTTCCCCTTGAGTCTATTGGGTCGCCTTCTTTAGATAACTCAGAAGAGTATGCCGAGTATAAGCAATATACCGCTAACGCGAAGACCGCTCAGGAAGAGCAAGTACGTAGACTAGCTTGGTTTAATGAAAAGACAAACGAAGTTTTCGGTGATGAATTTAAAGGTTTTGAGTTCAAATTAAATGACCGTCCCTACACATTTGCTCCCGGAGACAGGACAGAATTGAAAAAGCAACAGGAAACACCTATGAATTGGATAAACCAATATCTAGATGAAAAAGGCTTAATTAAGGACGCCGTGGGTTACCATAGGTCACTAGCGATAGCAATGAACCCCGAAAAGTTTGCCAAGTTCTTTTATGAACAGGGTCAATCGGAAGCAGTTGATGGAGTTATGCGTAAGACAAAGAATATTAATATGTCTGAACGCAATACTCCACAAAATTCAACTTCTAAGGGGGGCATGCAAGTTCGTTCTGTAAACCCTGAATCAGGACGAGGTTTAAAAATAAGAAGTGCACAACGTACTACTTAATTAATTATTAAAATAAAACTATTATGGCAGTAAAAGCCGACCCAACATTTGCGTTGCAACCGAGTGCCCAACAGGTACCGACGTCAACCAATTATATTACCAACTTCGATTTCTTAAATCAGTATCTTCCTGATACATACGAGAAAGAGTTCGAGCGTTATGGTAATCGAACACTCGCTTCTTTCCTACGTATGGTAGGAGCTGAGATGCCTTCTAACTCTGACCGCATCGAGTGGGCAGAACAAGGACGTTTACACATCAAGTATGAAAAGTGTACTACAATTATTCAGGCAGCTCCCGGACAACCTATAGCAACATTTACTATTCCGGGCACTAACTTTGACCCCGCTCTTGTAGGTGGAACAGCACCTACAGAACAGGCTATCCGTAAAGGTCAGACTGTATTTATTCAGTCAACAGGAGCAGGTGGATTTAACAGTTCTCCTCTTTCTCTTAAAGCTATTGTAACAGGAACTACAGCAACTACAATTGATGTTGCCTTCTACAATGCTGCAGGTATGACTAATTTAAATGCAGCAGCTGAGTTCACTATCTTCATCTACGGTTCTGAGTTCAGAAAAGGTTCTGAAGGAATGTCAGGCTCTTTAGAGGCTGATGATATCTTCTTCAATAACTCACCTATTATCATTAAAGATAAGTATGCAGTATCAGGTTCTGATATGGCACAGATTGGATGGGTTGAAGTAAGTACAGAGAATGGCGCTAACGGATATCTATGGTATCTAAAGTCTGAGCATGAGACTCGTCTTCGTTTCGACGATTACTTGGAGACTGCAATGATTGAAGCTGTACCTGCAGAAGTAGGTTCAGGAGCTATAGCCGAAACAACCTATGGAAACAAAGGTTCTGATGGTGTATTCTACGTGGTAAACAACCGTGGAAACGTTTGGACAGGAGGCCCTCCGGTAGATTTAGCAGGATGGGATTCTATCATAAGCAGACTTGACAAGCAAGGAGCTATTGAAGAGAACGTTGTCTTTGTTAACCGTAACTTCGGATTCCAAATTGACGATATGTTAGCTGCACAAAACTCTTACGGAGCGGGTGGTACTTCATATGGTCTATTCGATAACGATAAGGAGATGGCATTAAACCTCGGATTCACAGGATTCCGTCGTGGATATGACTTCTACAAGTCTGATTGGAAATACCTCAACGACCCAACTATGCGTGGAGGATTGAATGGAGCAGCAGGAAGCGGAACCGTTGACGGTCTCTTAGTCCCTGCAGGTTCAACTTCTGTGTATGACCAAATCTTAGGAAGAAACGCGAAGCGTCCATTCTTACATGTACGTTACCGTGCATCTGAGACTGAAGACCGTCGCTACAAGACTTGGATTACAGGTTCTGCCGGAGGTGCTGCTACAAGCGGCCTTGATGCTATGGAGGTTCACTTCCTTTCTGAGCGTGCAGTATGCACTTTAGGAGCGAATAACTTCTTTATTTTCGAGCAATAATATATATATGGTAATTGGACGAGGGAATATTCCCTCGTCCTTTTATTTTTTTTCTTAATTTAAATTTAATCCTTATGAAAAAGAACAAACTCGTTCTAAAAGACCGCACATACAAATTAGCGAATGGTGCGGCACCCCTCTCTACTTATATTAGTCCCGGAGGGAATAAGAGACAACCTATGCTTCAATTTGATGAAGACAAAGGTGAAAACCGAGAGATACGTTATGCTGCAAATCAACAGTCTATTTATGTAGACGAACAAGATGGCCACGTAGTAGTGGAACCTATTGTTTTTATTGATGGCATGCTACAAGTACCTAAAAACAACCCTGCTTTACAGAAGTTCCTTCATCTACATCCCTTAAATGGAGCTAGATTTGTGGAAATTAATCTTGAACGTGATGCTGCTGTCGAGATGGAAAACTTAAACTATGAAGTAGACGCTTTAATTGAGTGCCGTGCATTAAGCATTGAGCAGTCAGAAAATGTAGCTCGTGTAATGTATGGTATAGACCCGTCTACATTAACTACATCTGAGTTACGAAGAGACCTTTTAATTAAAGCTCGTAATGACCCACAGAGGTTTTTAGAAATTGTTAATGACCCCCATCTAAAGTTGCAGTCTAATATCCAAAATTTCTTTAGCACCTCTCTTTTAACTCATAGACGTAATAAGTCTGAGGTGTGGTTTAATACCGCATCAAGTAAAAAGAAAATGCTTACTATTCCTTTCGGAGAAGATTCTTTGGCTGCATGTGAGTCATATTTTATTACCGATGATGGAGTTGAAGCTTTAAAAATGTTGGAAACTTACCTATAAAGTCTTATCTTTATAGTAGCTTAATACTTAAAGTCAATGGTTTCGGTCAATTCTGTTTAAAGAGGGATGCAAATTGCGTCCCTTTTTTTATGCGTATATTTGGTTTTTATTAATCATCTAATTTTTTAAAGATGCAAAAATACCTTAAATTTAACACCACTGCAGGTGTTCATAACGTTCCCATCGGGAATGGATTGTATGCAGAAAAAAAGAGCGATACAGAAACAAGGCTCTATAATTCAGATTCTTTTATATATCACTACAAATTAGTAACGTCAGGTGGCACTGTTGCAACAGCAGAATTAACTGTGAGTATTATGGCAGCTTTAGAAAACGCTTCTGCAACTACTTGGCAAAACTCTGAAGTAGAGGTGAGTCTTCCTGCAAGTGCAGTGGTGGCTTCTATTGCATTAACCTTATCTCCATCATGATAAAATATATCCGTATAAAATACACCGCTTCTAAAAGCGCACTAATACCTGTAGGACAAGGTTTATTTGTTGAACTTGCAACCGCAAGTAAGGTTAAGATTTATAGCTCTGCTGACTCTAGTTATTATTTCTCTATTGATACAACAGGAGCAACCTTTGCTATGGTTTCAGCTATCCAAGCTGCATGTGTACAAGCTGCTCAAACAAGTTGGACACGACCTATATGGGATGTAGTTATCCCTGATGGTGAAGATGTTACTGATATTGCAGTTACTACATTTTAAGAGTACTTATTGACAATACATATTAGAAAGGAGCTGCTATTAGTGGCTCTTTTTTTTTGTCTATCTTTGAGGAAAGGTTTACTCATGATAAATTCCGTTAGAAACACAGTGTTGTCCATACTCAATAAGAATAATTATGGGTATATATCTCCGGCAGACTTTAACTTGTTTGCTAAACAAGCACAGCTTACAATTTTTGAGAACTATTTCTCAGACTATAATAACGCTTTAAACAAAGAGAATAAACGCACCTCAGGTACTGAGTATGCTGATGCCTCTAAGAGCATCTCAGAGTCTATAGACATCTTCTCTGTTACAAATGACTTGTCTATTGTTACTGCGGGAGCTAATGTATATAACCTTCCTTCTATAGCAACTACTTCAGATGACTTTTATCTTTTAAACAAAGTCTTATGCTTTACCGCTGCTTCGGTATTTACAGGAGAAGCCGAGGCTGTTACACATAGTAAAATTACTATGCTAAATAACTCTATGTTACTAGCTCCTACTACAGCTTTCCCGGCTTATACTATTGAAGGCAATCTTTTAACTGTTTTCCCTGCTACTATTAATGCAGCTAATCAAGTAGAAGCGCAATATATCCGCTATCCTTTTGACCCCAATTGGACATACTCTGTAGTTACAGGAGGAGAGCCTATGTATAATCCCAACCAAGCTGACTTTCAAGACTTTGAGCTTCCTATTGATGATGAGCCGCAGTTAGTAAATTTAATCCTACAGATGTGTGGAATGTCTATTCGTGAGGCTGATGTATATACATATGCACAGACTGAAGAAACTCAAAACCTTCAACAACAAGCATAATGCCGTATATCACAGATTATAATTATTACGAGAATGAAGGTGCTAATCCTACTAATGAAAATTGGGGGTCATATCAATTTGTATCCTTGTCTGATATTGTAAACAACTTTATGTTGGTTTATAGCGGAAATCATTCTCTTGTAAATAACGAAGATAGATTTAAAGTTCTCTTCCATGCTAAGAGAGCTATCATGGAGCTCAATTACGATGCCTTTAAAGAGGTTAAAATCCTTGAGCTATCCGTAGGAGACTCTTTGAGATATATCCTCCCTCAGGACTACGTTAATTGGGTTCGTATTTCTTTATATGAGAACGGCACACTATTTCCCTTAAGTGAGAATATCCAAACAAATTGGAGTAATGCCTATATACAAGACAATGATGCAAAGATTTTATTTGACCAAGATGGAAATGTCTTAAAGCCTGAGTTTTCAGATATGTCATATCAGCGTATTATAGGAACTAAGAAAAGCATATATCTTAATGCTAATAACCCTTACAATGGAATTGAAGGATGGCAGTATGACGGAAATTGGTACTTTGATTATCAAATTGGTGCTCGTTTTGGTTTGAATCCGGAGACTGCTAATGTTAATCCAACATTCTCAATAGATAAAAAAGGTGGTGTAATTAATTTTAGTTCTGTAATGAATAATAAGTTAGCAGTACTTGAGTATGTATCTGATGGTATGGAAAATGGTAATGATGCTAGTGTAACTGTTAATAAGCTATTTGAAGAGTTTGTGTATTCATATATTCGTTACTCTATCCTTAACTCAAAATTGGGTGTTCAGGAGTATATTGTAACGCGAGCTCGAAAAGAAAAAGGGGCATTACTTCGCAATGCTAAAATTCGTCTAAGTAATATTCATCCGGGCCGTTTGTTAATGAATCTTCGTGGACAAAATAAATGGATAAAGTAATATGGCAAGTACTGTAAGAAATTTCATTGCGGGTCGCATGAATAAAGTCGTGGATGAGAGACTTATCCCTAACGGAGAATATATTGATGCTTTAAATATCCGACTTGGGTCTACTGAGTCTTCTGAGATAGGGTCTGTAGAGAACTCTAAGGGGAATGACAGGCTTACCACTCTTGAGTATATAGATGGGACAGTTTTAAGCGATGACGCTACATGTATAGGCGCTTATGCTGATGGAGAGCAAGAGACTATGTATTGGTTTGTCCATGATGAAAGTTTTACTGTAGGAGCTACAGGGAAGTTGGACCTTATTGTTTCTTATAACACCACAACTTTAACACTTACCTATCACGTTATTAGTATTGACGATGGAGGAGGTGTTAACACTACTCTTAATTTCTCTAAGACATATCTTATTACAGGGATTAATTTAATAGATAACCTGTTATTTTTCACTGACGATTTAAACCAACCTAGGAGGATAAATGTCAATAAAAACTATGCTGACCCTATATCGAACATAGATGTTTTTTCTGCTGAGGATATCCTTGTTGTAAAAGCACCTCCTATTGCTGCGCCTACTATCGCTCCTTTTAATCTCCAAGGAGAAGATAACTTTTTAGAAGACCGACTTATCTCTTTTGCGTACAGATATAAATATGAGGACAATGAGTACTCTGCTATATCACAATTTTCCGCTCCTTCCTTTATCCCTGAGCAGTATGATTTAAGCGACGAGTCTTACTTAAATGAGGGGATGGTAAACTCCACTAACGCATGTATGATAACCTTTCGCACCGGAGGGCCTTTAGTAGTTGGTATAGACCTTCTATTCAAGGAAATGTCTACTGATATTATCAAAGTTATAGAGAAGATAGACAAAGCAAATGATGGTATTCCGAGTAATGTTTTTGAAACATTTTCATTTTCTAACAGCAAAATTTTTACTGTACTTCCTTCTTCTGAGATACTTCGACTGTATGACAACGTCCCTCTTTTAGCTAAAGCACAGACCGTTATGGGCAATAGGCTCATGTACGGAAACTATGTAGATGGATGGGATTTAAAGAGAGGGAGTTCGCCCACTCAATTTAACTATAGCACAGAACTTATTAGTAAGCCGATTGGGTTTAAAGAGCTTTCCTATACCCGACAAAGTTCTCAATATACTTGGGGTCTAACTCCTCAGAATATAACTAATTCACAACTAAACCTTGACCTTAGTGAAGCTGTTGGATTTTTAAAATCAGGTTCTACTATAAATCTCAATCTTGCTTTTAATCACTCTATCTTTGCAAATGGAAATCCCACAAACTCACCTATTGAAGTCACTACAGATAGTCAGTTAGATTTTTTATATACCCTTACTCAGGATTATAATTCTGTAACTGAGTTATATCAGAGTGTTGACTTCCAAACTAAGGTAGGTCTTGCATCAAATATCCTTCCTGTATATCACGCTACTGACCCTACTTCATGTGATGGATTTACTTTAACTGACCTTTTTAATTGTACTATACCTAATAGCTTATCGGGGGGAATCCCAACACCTATGTACAAGCAGGCAAGCGGTATAACCGCTGCAGGAGAACCTGTACTAGCTACTCATGCAAACGGAAGTAATGTTATTAGCTTTCAGTTTCCTGCCATGAAGTTTGTAGATATTCCGGCAGGTGGGGGATGGGCTTCTATTATTGAGTACTATACTGTTAGTGCTATTAGAACCACTTTCTCGGCTCTTGGAAGCCCTAAGAGCCTCCATAGTAACCGAGGATATGAAATAGGTATGGTGTATATGGATGAGTTCAATCGTGCCACTACAGCCTTAGTAAGCCGCAACAACACCATTCATGTTGGATGTAGTACGTCTTCTGATAAGAATCAAATTAAGGTTACTATACCAATAACGCAGGTAGCTCCTGATTTTGCCAAGAGATATAAGTTTGTTATTAAACCTGATGAAGCGTCATACAACACTGTATATACAAGTATATTTTTCTATGATACAGTAACGGCAACTGATTACTTCTTACTTCAAGGAGAGAACTCTGCCAAGATAGAGGAAGGTGATAGGCTTATTGTTAAAAAAGATATTAATGGACCTTTAAAATCTTGCACTTACGCTACCGTACTTGAGAAAAAAGCACAAGAAAAGGATTTTATTACACCTACAGACTCTGCAGGCGTAGCTATTCCCGTTCCTCAAGGGGTATATATGCAGATGAGGAACTCTGAATTTAATAGCTCTTTAATAGATGATTCCGTCTTGGTTTCTAAGGAAAATAAGGATTGCGTTACGGTTGGTTATGCCGAATTTACAAATTATTTTTCTGTGAATACATCTACCCCTAATGGTGGTGGGATTTATCCTATTTATAATATCCCTTCAGGAAGTTCTATAAATTTAAAATTTGAGTTCTCTAGACAAGGAACCGGAGATGGAGATGAGGCGTGTGAAAGAAGGATATATAAGTTTGATAAAACGTACACTTCTAGCGAAACATATGCTAATATAATTGATTGGTGGGAGGGAGATAATGTAGCGGAAACTCTTGATGATGGACAGCAAGAGGTAGGAGCGTCGGACGGTGCCGAACCTATTGAAAATTTATATGTAACTCCTGTTTTAACAGTTGCACCTGTTTCCTTTATGGATTATTATGGATTGAATGGTAGCCTTTATACAAATTACTATAGATGGTTTATGGATAGTGGGACTAATGAGATACGTTTAGCTATTACAGGGACGGCAGCATGTGGGTCTAATGACGATAAGCAGTCGTGTATAAAGAGTAAGATAACTGTTATAAGAGCCAATAATACTATCGTCTTTGAGACAGAACCGATGGATGCTTTACCTGATGTGTGGTATGAGTCATCTGAATCGTATTCTATTGATGCTCTTGGAAACCATAGCGGGAATATTACTAATCAGGATATTGCAGGTGATATTCCCGGAGTAGTTGACACCGCTTTCTTTAATTGTTTTGCTTTCGGAAACGGAGTAGAAAGCTATAAGATTCGTGACTCTATGGCAGGACGACCTCTCGCTCTTGGGAATAGAGTTACTGCAGTAGCTGCTCAAGACTTTAAAAGAGCAGACCGATATGCGGATATGACATATAGCGGGGTTTTTAATAATGAGTTTAACTTAAATAGATTAAATGAATTTAACCTTGGTCTTGCTAACTTTAAACCTTTAGAAGAGTCTTTTGGTCCTATCGAAAAGATGGTGGCTCAAGATACCAATATCCTTGTCCTTCAAGAAGATAAGATATCGTATGTCCTTGCGAGTAAGAATCTTATATCCGATTCTACCGGAGGGGGTGTTGTCGCTTCAGTTCCTCAAATTTTAGGAACACAGATAGCTAGAGTAGAAGAGTTTGGAATTAGCAATAACCCTGAGAGTTTTGCTCAATGGGGGCCGTCTAAATACTTTACAGATGCCAAGAGAGGGTCTGTTATCCAACTCACAGGAAATGGACCTGCGGAATCTCTTGCAGTAGTTTCAGAAGCAGGTATGAGAAGTTGGTTTAGGGATATGTTTATCTCAAACTTTACTACCCAAAAACTTGGAGGGTATGACCCGTATATGAATGAGTATGTTCTTGGGAATAATCTTACTACTATACCTGAAAAGATTTCATGTATAAAATGTGGAGTAACTCAAATGTATTCTATACAGGGTAAAGACGTAAGTGTGTGTTATAACCTTGGAGGCACGGTAGGGGATGTAATAATATCTTGGCCTGCTCCCCTTGTAAGCGACACTTTTTCTTTTACCGCTACTTATAACGGTTCCACGACTACTCATGGGCCTTTTAGCGCTGCAGGTACTGTAACGATTGTAAAAAACTCTGTTTCAGCCGAGCAGTTGGATATTGTATTCTCCGTTCCTTCAGCAGATGATACTGCTTTGGTTAACTTTTCAGTAGGGTGCCCTGTAGCAGATACCATTAATATTGTTTTAGTTACTCTAACTAACAATTCCGATGAAGGTAAATTAATTCATAATCAATATCGTTGGATAGACGGGTCATTTTCTTCTCCTACCCACTCGAATCAAATTCTATTTCTAACCTCTACATATGCTCGTGTGGTATCTCAATATTCTGAGATAACAGGGCCTCAAGGAGCGGGGGTTATCCCTGCTCAGGGAGCTACGGTATATATGATTTCGGATAAGCAATCGACAGATGATTACAATTTAAACGTAGCTACAGATAAATTTTTATGGCTAAAGAGCTCTACTTTATATCCAAATACTGAAGCAGGTATATCAAATTTACTTGCTGCTGCAGCGACGCTTAACCCTACGGGAACTACGCCTACTTTTTCGGCTAGCTTTTCTATGCCCTCAACAAATAATAATGACTACCTCTATCTTGTTTGGAACTACTCAACAGCTACGGAAGCAGATTTATGTAGCAGCACTATAAGCGCAGCAGATGCCTGCTGTGTTTGTGCATGCGGGGTTGGGGAGTGTATATCGTGGTTAATAAATAACACTACATCTTCTCAAGTAGTTTTAAATTATACAACTTGTGGGGGCGTAAAGACAAATATTACTTTAGGAGCTAATAACAGTGTTACCCTTTGTGCAGATGGAGCTATAACTATTGTTTCAGGACCAACAACAGGAGTTAATTTTACAATAACAGAGTGCGATTGCACATAATCATATCTAATGGGAACTATCGGAAGTTTTTACTTAAACGGGCCTAACCTAGTAACGGCAACGGGAATTTTTATGGACTCTGCGTTTACTACCTGTGCCCCCAATGGATGGTATAGCCAAGAGGGGACTGTGCGTCAGTTACTAAACTGTGTCCTTCTCCCTAGAGCTCAATGTCCGTCATGCTCAACAGCCTGCGGAGGTGTATCAATAAACAGTCCTAATTCTTTAGGTCTATATCTTATCTCTATAGAGTTAGGCTCCGCAATAGGTGCTATAAAAGTATCTTTTTCTCCGGGAGATATCCCCGATGGGATACGTGGTATCTATAATAACGGTGTGTTTAATGAGTTCAGCTCCGAAGTAGATGGATACCATGCTACCTCAGTTACGGATGGGTTAACATATATGGGGAATAGCGCTAATGTAGGGTCTTTAATAACGGGTAGTCCTCATGGTAGTATAATTGAATATGATTTCTATAATAGTATTTATACACCAAATGGTAACACTACTACCGTTGAGGTTTCTGCAGGGTCAGCTAGCTTAACTACATCTGCAGACCCTCTTACTTGTACAGCTTATATACCTAAAACACTTAGCTCTCCTACAACACTTTCTATGCAGATAGCAGAACTCCTTGGGGGTCAACCTACTCCTAGTTGGCGTTTAACTGTAGAATGTCCTACCGTCCTTACAAGCTTACCATGTACTGAAAAAAACCCTGTAGGTGGGTGTTCTAATACAGTATCCCCTTTAAATAAAACTATATTTTTAGGTAAAGTCACAGGGAGTGTAAACGTTCCTGTAGTTAACGATTGGGCCTTTAGTGATGCATATGCGGTAACAAGAAAAACTGTAGGCACCTATTTAGTCGAAGACCCCACACCTCAAAAATGGCTTGTAGGGGTAAGTTCAGATGGTGTAATTACAGCTGTTACAGCATGCCCATAATAAAAAGATATGTCAGTAACTAAAACCAACTATACTCTAACTTTTAGCCCTCCCGCACAAGGGTGGCCTTCTTTCTATTCCTATGTCCCTGAGTGGATGCAGGGTATGAATCAATACTTCTATTCTTTTTCAGGAGGCAATCTATGGAGACATAACACTAACGAGACAAGGAATAATTACTATGGGGTTCAATACAATGCTACCCTACAAAGTGTTTTCAACCAAGAACCTATGTCCAATAAAATCTTTAAGACTCTATGTTTAGAAGGAGACCACGCTTGGGCGGCTACATTTGTTAGTGAGTTGCAGACTACAGGATTTATTGATTCAGATTTCTTTGTGGAAAAAGAATTTACTTGGTTTTCATATCTTAGAAATCAAGGGGTAGTAAATATTGACACTGCACTTGAGGCTGCACAAGAGTTTCCTCTACGCTCTGCGAATGGTATCGGAAATAGTTTAACTGCTGTAGAATCACCTGCAACAGTTGTTACCTTTACTTTCCCTTTAACCCTACCTATTGGAAGTATACCTAGCATAGGTGACAGCATCTACTATGCTCTTCCTCCTACACCGCCTGAAACTATATACACTCCTATTTACTTAGGTCAAATTACGTCTATTAATGTTGATATCCCTTTGGGGACAAATACTATAGTAGTAGAGCAAGACGTGGCGGGGGGAGGTGTTCTCCCACTAGTTAATGTAACTTATGTTATGTCCACTAAGAGCCTTGTAGCTGAGTCACATGGTATACTTGGACATTATGGAGTGTTTACTCTTACTAACGGAGATACCGAAGCTGTGGAGCTATTTGCGGTTAAGTCTGAAGTCATGAAATCTTTTCCTTAAAACACCGTATCTTTGAATGCATGAGCGCCTCTCTTACAACTATATCTGAATTTGAAAAAATCTTAAGGACTTCTCCTGAGGATTTGCTTGGGCATGTCCATAAAAATAGAGGTGTTATTTGGGAAGATATAGAGTTATTTCGTAAACAATTATCACAAGTTGAAGGAACTTTGATTCATCATACAAAGAAAATGGAGGAATCTCTTCCGGTAACCCACCACTTATGTAATGGTCTTTATACTCGTGAAGTGTTTATGCCTAAGGGAGCTCTTGTTGTAAGTTTTGTCCATAAGCAATCCCACCCCTCTTTCTTTATGGAAGGAGATATGTCCATCCTCTTAGACACAGGAGAGGTTCAACGAATTAAAGCCCCAATGAAAGTCATGACGGATATCGGTACTCAGAGAGTAGGATATATGCATGAAGACTGTACTTGGGCATGTGTATACCGAACTGATGCCACCACTATCGAGGAGGCAGAGAGGGATGTGTATACTGAAGATTTCCGGGAACTTCCGGAACATGTAATATTAAACAACTATTTATTATGTCAGGAGTAATAGCAGCGCAACTTACGATTGCCGCAATAACAACCGGAATATCTGCAAGTCAAAGAAACAAGGCCGAGAGAAAAGAAAAGAAAGCTGAACAAGCCGCAGCAGACGCTATGCTAAAAGCTCGCAAAAGTCTTGAGGTAAACTTTATGGAAGCTTCATCTGTAAGCAAAGAGCCTTATCAGATGGCTATAAACGCCGCTCTACAGCAAGGGTCTAATGCCATTGACGCTTTAACTCAAAGCCAAAGAGGAGCGGCTCAAGTAGGTGGAGTACAGACAGCGATGAATAAAACTTTAAATCAAGAAAGGGTAGACTATGATGTCTTACTTGGGGAAAGACAGGATAAGATTCTCGCGGAAGATAGTCGTCTAAGAGATATCGGTGTTCAATTAGATATGGGCGAGATAGAAGGTGCTCAGATGGCGGCAGCAAGAGCGGGAGAGGATAGGCTTTATGCTGAACAAGATATGATAGAAGGGTATTCTAGCATGGCTTCAACTGCTGCCTCATCAATCCCTTTATTCACAGCAGACACAAAATCACAGCAAGCGGCTATGGCCGGAATGGATTGGGACTCTGCTCAACTTTCAAAATTTGGCAATGCTGCTGTAGGAATGGGAGAACCCGGAGGTAAGGGGCTTCCTCCAACTTCTATAGTTCCGGAAAGAATGGCGGGGCAAGAATTAGGAGTCAAGGGGCGTGTTGAATATAATACCATTACAAACTCAGAATTTGACCAACGGGATTTAAGTAATATGGACTTTGCTAGTGTAGGAGGGATGACACCTAGGGAGTTTAGGAAGTTTAAAAAAGGGCTTACTCCACAGCAACTACGCATGATTCAGATGGACCCTCAATACATGAATCTTTACAATCCTGACCAACCACTATGACCTATTTTAAATATGCTGAGAAGAATGCCAATAGTCGGATAAATTGGGCTGATGTAGGAGCTGATATGTCGGCGATGATTAGCGAAGAGGCTAGGGTTCGTGAAGAGAAAAAATCTGCGATTGATAAGGATATTAGAGAATTTAGACAAGTTCTTTTTGACTCCCCTATAGGAGAGAATAAAGGGTTTAATGAGTTTACTTCTGATTTCTCTTCAGATGCTCAAGAATATTCTTTAGTGGTAGAGAAGCTGTTTAGGACAGGTCAGATGAATCAGAGAGAATATAATACCATTAAGGCAAATTTAAAGCAAGGAACTAGTGAAGCTTTCACTATTGCTGAAGAATATAATGCACATTATAAACTCGCTCGTGAGCGGGGAGAGATTGACCCTAAAACAGGTCATCCTACCTCACAATCATATGAAGAGTGGGTATTAAATGGCACTCTAGGGTTTATGAATTATTCCGATAATCGTTTATGGATTAATCCCGTTAATGGGATGGTTAGTATGGGGGGCTCAACTTTAAACTCTGAAACAGGTGAAAGAGAAATGAATACCGATATAGGTAGCTACGAGTCTGTTAATGCTTTAAGAAATAGAACACAGGCACAGTATAACTACTTTGATATGGATAGTTCTAATTCAAAAATGGTAAAGCAATTAGGAGATGTCATTACTGTTGAAATGGAAAAGAATGTAAGCACAAGAGAAGACGCTACAAAAAGTCCAAAAGTCATGGAGGCTATAGATAATCATGCGTCTGCTACACTTGCTCTACCAACTAATATTAGTTCTGTTCTTACTAATAGCATAAATATTAATCCTAATACAGGTAATGCCTTTACGTTTACCTCTGACCCTTTGGAGGCAGCACGGAATCCTGACCTTATACTTTCTATCCCTAATCCTATTCAACAAGGGTCGGGTATCCCCTCGCCTGCTTTTCTAGGTAGTGGGGAGGCGCTTACAAAGTATCTCAACGAAAACTTTAAAGACCTGTCTTACAAAGATGATAAAGGTGAGACAGTCTCTCATTCGGAGGTGGTAGCACAGATTGTTGCAAATAATACCGAGCAATACGATGTTGCAAAAGACGTAGTCACAACGTCAATGGTTTCGATGTTAAACAAGAAAGAAACTCCTATGCATCAGTTCGACCCTAGCCGATATGAATGGAATGCAGCTAGACTTGGTGTTGAAGCGGCTGAAGAGGCCCAAGCTGAGGCTGTAGGGTTATGGTCAGAAATATGGTACCTCGAACCTGAGAAAAAACAAACCGCCCTTGACGCTATTTTAACTACAAAGTTAGCTGTAGGCAGGAGCCTGCAAAGTATAACTATAGACGGAAACCAACTCCACTTTAAATACTCCGGTAAAAACGCAAAAATGGACCATAGCGTAACGATGCCTGCTGAACCAACAAAAGAAGATTGGATTAGACTAGGTGGTCAGATATACGACGTTAATAAGGCTACTGTAGCTGACGGTAGATGGAAAGCTGACAGTAAATATACAGGCTTTGAAGAGATGGTAATAGGCACAGACGGGAAAGAGGTACCACAGTCAAAGAAGTATGAAGTTAAAAGAGCAGGGGATGCTCCTATCCCCCCTGATAATAGAGATGTGTTAATTGCTGATTTACAGGGTTTCAAATTTGGTAAGGGTGAAGATGTATGGGTAACTAATATCAAAAAATCTCTATCAGGTTTAGGTAACTTCACAACGTCAATACCTTATAATACTAACGATAAAGTATATGTTACTGCACCGGATGGTGAAAGTAAGTTTACAATAGAATTGGGTACTATGGAAGGTGACTTTATAAATTGGGTTGTTCAAAACGTATCTAAAGACGCTGCAGAGATATACGTTAAGAGTAAAAAAGGAGGGATAGATTATAGTATTAAATAACATAGATATGGACGAAGAAGTATTAAACGACTTATACAATAGAGCCCTATCTCAGGGTTATTCTAAATCTATAGAAGAGTTTAGTGTATTGCTAAGTAATGATGACGAAGTCTTAAATGACAACTTTAATTATGTCACACAGAAAGGTTATTCTAAATCTATAGAAGAGTTTTCTGAGCTGATAGGTGTAAAAAAAAAAGACGAGATTCTCCAAGAAGATATGGCTTTACTTGGAGAGGGTGGTTCTGTGGATTCTCCCGCAGCTCTATTTCCGAGTCCTGAACAGCAGGAAATTAATGACAACCAAGCTTTATTTGAGGCCACTAAAGGAGAGGTCTTAGAAAGAGATAGCGAGTCCGGAGTTGAAAGAGGTTTTACAACTCAAGCAGGTTCTTTAATTTTAGATGAGGATGAGGATGAAAAAGGATTACTTGCCGATAAAGGTAAAGGCTTCGACCATTTTGAACGTGCGATAGGTAGCTTAAGAGATACCGAAGGGGACCTTATAACAGATTGGGGAGAGGAGTATGTCGTTCCAAAAATGAATTATCTGTTTGGTCAATATGGATTTGACTTTGAAGATAAAGGAATTGGTGATAATGTAAAAATTACAGCTTCAAACGGTGAGGAAATTACGATTAACCTTGATACGTTTATGGAATTGGGGGATAGGAAGAATGTTAAAAATATGGAGAATTTTCTCCGAGAAAATAAAAGCTCTATCCTTCGTGATATAGGAGAGTCTGAGCTACGAGTAATTAATGAAGAGGAGATTGTTTCTACTGTAAAGAATTTTGATGCCGAGACTAAAGAATTTACGGAAGCCTCAGGAGCTTGGCATAAAGAATATAAGAATTTTCTTGCAGATTTTAAGCAATTTGAGGCATACTCACCGCAAGAGTTAGCTAGAAATCCTGAGTTAAGGGATAAGTATCAGGAGTCGTTACAGCTTCAAAAGAATTATCAGTATCAGTTTAAGCAACTTAAAGAGAGAGAGAAGTATTTTCAGTCACAAGCAGCTAAACTAGATAAAGTTGTTGGGGAGTATACAGAGATGCAGGCTAAACAAGGAACCTTTTGGGAAGGGATATGGAATGAACTAGTAAGTTATCCCGGTATGGCCGCCTCTACCATGGAGAGAATGGCTTACAAAGGATTAGCGGAGTATGTAGTAGATGAGAAAGCTGTAACTCCAAAGTATTATGCTAAGAAAATGGGGTTAGATATCCCTGAAGGACTCGATGATAAAGAAGCTATAGAGTGGTTAAAAAGCCAAGATGAGGAAGAAAAATACGTTGGTAGTGGTATAATCTCAACAAGTCACCCTATATACGACTCTATTATAGCAGAGGCTAAGGATAAGTTTCAAAAAAACATCCTGTATGGAGAAGAAAAATATAGAAACCCATATTCAAGTGCAGCAGCTTCTACCGACACAGACTTTGGGATGATAGACGATGCAAAAAAAGGGGGGAAGTTATTTAAGAGTGCCAATACAACAAAGCAGTGGAAGGAGTTGCATTCACAAAACTTTTGGGAGGGGTCTTTCCTTGGTCTAGCAGCTTCGTTACCCGCTATGGTAGGTGGACTAGGCCCTGCGGGGATGGCACAACGTACCGCTCAGATGTATGCTATGTCAACAGAACACGTGTATGATGAGATGGCTAAAGAATCTTTATTTGATGATATTTCTGAAAATGAAAAGTTCTTAGTTACAGCTCCTATAGGTATTGCGATTGGTATTTTAGAGACGATTGGTTTTAGAAACCTAACTTCCTCAAGTCCTATGGTTCTTAACCTTGTATCTAGAGCTATTACTCGTTCAAGTAAAACAACTACAGCCAAGACCTTTGGGCAGTTTATAAAGAACGATGTGAAAAGCGGGATGGCAAAAGGCGGCTTGATGGTAACGGCTGCGGGGATGGCAGAGTTTGAGACAGGATTTATGCAGGAGATAGCAGAGATATCAGTAAAAAATATATATAATGTCGCCAAAGAAAAGCAGATGTTTCAAACGCCTGATACATTTACAGAGTACGTGGGACAGATTCTTAGGGCGGGGGCACAAGAGGCTGTAGGGGGATTTGTTTTGGGCACTCCCGGAGCTGTCTTTACTGCAGCTTCTAGTGGAAACATGGCTTCAGTAGATGATAATGTATGGTCAGTCTTTAAAGGACTAGCTACAGACCCTGAGTACAGGGAGATGTATAAGACTAAGCTAAAGACACAAAACGCAGCGGGGGAGATTACGGCTCAGGAGATGAAAGATAAGGAAACGGAGATGGAAAATCTTGTAGGTTTGCTTGAGTTAATCCCTATAGCCGACTATACTCCAAAACAACAGCGAGAGGCTTTAGGTCTTCTACTGCAAAAGCAACAGCTAGAAAAAGAAATTGGCACTAAAGACGGTGCGTTAGTAAAAAGTAAAAAGAAAAAAGTAGCGGCTATCGTTAAAAAGCTTGAAGCTATGAATGATGAGGTGAGCACTGAGATGCAGGAGCAAAAAGAAAACGAGGAAGACGTTCTTGATTTAGATGAAGTAGAAGAGATAAATAAAAAAGATGATGTAACAGAAGAGGAGAAAGGAGATGTCGAGGAGTTCTTTGGAGAAAAAGTGGACGATACTACTGAAAAAGTGGAAGTAAACCTTAGGATAAATAAAAAGGGAGACTTTAATTTTAGCGGTCTTAAAAAGAAGATTCGTAACGCAGTGGTAACGTCAGCTAAACTTGGTGCCCGTTCTATATCTAAAATCCTTCCTGACGTTCGTATGATTCTTCATGAAAGTAACGATGAGTATCTTAAGTTTACGGGTCGTGACGGAAGAGGGGAGTATGTAGATGGCACCATACATATCAATCTTTCTAAAGCAAATATGAGGACTGTACCCCATGAGATATTCCATGCGGTATTTTTAGATAAAGTAAAGAATAATTCTGCTGCGGCTAAAGCTGCAGAAACCATGATGATGTCTGTTCGTAAGACACTACGAGATGGGTCTGAGTTGGCTAATCGTATCGACAATTTTGCTAAAAACTATGTTGAAGAAGACGCTAAGGGAAATCCTATCTTAGATAAAGACGGGAATACTATTCCTTTAGAAACTCAGAATGAAGAGAGACTAGCGGAGCTTGTTTCAATATTGGCTAGTGAATATAGACACTTAACTAAACCTGCGAAAAATAAGGTTATACAGTTCTTAAAAGACTTTGCTAAGAAATTTGGGATTGACCTTGGCGAGAACTTCGGTACTACGGATGATAGTGTTATCGACTTACTCAATACCCTTGGAAGAAAGACACGTAAGGGAGAGGTTATAGAAGAGTCTGACCTTACTGCTCTTGATGAGATATCTGACTCTAAGAAGAAGCCTATGTCTCGTCAGCAAAAAGAAAGCAGTGCTCTTGATAAGATACTACCTAAGGACTTAACTCCTAAGGAGTATATCAAGAAGCAGACACAGGGAACTCAACAAAAGGTAATATCAGATATCCTAGATGTAAATGAGCTAGAGGTGGTATCTAAAGGGGGGTCATCGAGAATTGTATACATGCACCCTGATGGGAAAAATGTTATTAAGGTTGCAAAAACTCCTAAAGGGTTGGAGCAGAATCTAGCACTAGGCTTTGGAGATGTGAGGATGCTAGGCTCTTTGGTTCCTGAACTCGAAGAGCGGGGATTAGATTACATTATTATAGAGAACGTACCACGCAATGATAAAGAGGTTCGTAAGTTTCTAGAGCCTATCAAAGGGTACATGCCTCAAGACTTTACAAGAGGAACCCCCGAACTTATAGATGCTATGGAGGAGCTTGGGTTAGATGATTTCAGGAATTATGACCTCTTATGGAATGACTTTACCGCTGCTAGAAATTGGGGTATGCGAGAGAATGGAGAGTTTGTATTGGTAGATGAGGGTGCGTTAGACAACAGTATCCACTCTACATCTGAGGTTAAGGCGTGGTCTAAAGAGGAGTGGGCCGAGGTGCTAAGTCGTAGACGAGAGAATAAGAAGAAGCCTATGTCACGTCAGCAGAAGGGACCTTCTAACCTAACCTCAGAGCAGCAAGACTTAGTTAACACACCTGCGTTTAAGAAGTGGTTCGGGGATAGTAAAGTGGTGGATGAGAATGGAGAGCCTATGGTTATGTATCACGGAACTTCACTAAGTGCTAAGGCAGCCATGGAGATAGAGGGATTTGATTCTTCTAAAGGGAGTAGGGGGTTGCAGGGATTTTCTTTTATGTCAGAAAAAGGATTGACTAAAAGATACGATAAGGGAGTTGTTTTAGATGTCTTTTTGAACTTAAGGAATCCAATGAATTTTGAAAAGAATTTTGAGATTAGGGAGAAAATAATTAAAAAAGTAGCAGGGAAAGATATGCAAGATATGAGCAATCTTGATTGGATAACGCATACAGAAGAAATTAGCCGATTATTTCAGAAGGAGGCTATTAAATTAGGGTATGATGGGGTATTTGATGTCAACCAACCTGAAGCTAACGTCTTTAAAAATACCAATATCAAACTTGCAGACGGCACAAACACTGCATTCGACCCAAGCAAGCCTTCTATTCGTCAGCAGAAGGTGGAGATAGATGATGAAATAAGTAACCTTGAGTCAAAGAGAAAGAAAATAAACGAAGCTGAATATAAAAAAGATAAAGCAGGGAAGCCTGCGTATTCGAAGGAGTTCTTTGCTAAAGAAGAG
>Ga0209091_10000164_pt1 | contig 65411 bp, 60 predicted proteins | sample ArcticOcean_MG_C_6_FD_187438 | JGI IMG/M metagenome (GOLD analysis project Ga0209091, IMG submission 187438) | Marine microbial communities from western Arctic Ocean - ArcticOcean_MG_CB8_128 (SPAdes) (version 2) | ecosystem: Environmental > Aquatic > Marine > Oceanic | place: Arctic Ocean...
CTTGTAATGGCCCAAAACGGTCTATAGTTATCAGGCTCTAGCCAGCTAACTGGATCATTTTTTCGCATTGAAGTTAAAACAGAGTGCAGTTTTTGTTCGTCAGTATAGGTCTCAGGGTATGCGATAATTTCATAACCATTTCTTGTCATAATAAATTAGCCTTTATAAGAGTTTTATAAGGTTACCTTAAATAAAATTTTTATACTTTTAGCTTTCAGCATCAAGCATTTCTTGATCTATTAAAGTAATATTTACGAATCGAGGCTTACCCGAACCATTTGTACTAAATAACATTCCTTGCTCAGCCTGAAACTCACTCATTGCATCTTGCATAGAATTTGCATTGATTGTGTTTTGCACCATTTCACCTTTAGGATTCATCCAGTCAACAAGATAGTAATATGTTTTAGCAATAGGATTCAATTTTATGCCTCAGTTCATTTAGGCAACCTATTATGCTATAAAATAAAGATTATGTCGATCTATTGATTATTTGAGCTTTGATCGAAGACTTAATTTCCTGCATTATTTTTTTAATATCATCACCTATTAAATATAAGCATGGAACTAAAATTAAAGTTACTGTTGATGAAAGAACAACTCCAAAGGATAACGAAATTACTGCTGGTTTAAGAAAATTTGCTTGAACGGATGGCTCTAACATCATTGGCATTAGTCCAACAAAAGTTGTAATAGTAGTTATAATTATTGGACGAAAACGAGTTACACCGGACTCAATTATGCATTCTAAAATATGTTTTCCGCTTCCCCTTAATCTATTGATATTATCAACCAAGACCAAATTATCATTAATTACAACGCCACAAGCGGCGCCTATACCCCAATACGATATCATCGATAGACCCTTACCAAAAATTATGTGCCCAACAACTGCACCGCCAAAACCAAAAGGAAGAGCTGATAAAATTAAAATTGGTAAAAAATATGATCGAAATGCTATGGATAGTAAGCAAAACATAGCTAGTATTGCTACGACAACGAGAATTTTAATTTCTTCAAAGAACTCATCTTCGCCCTCAGCTTCCCCCGCAAGCTGCCAGGAAGAGCTTTGATGTCTTTTGTCCCACTCAGGTAAAAAGTTTAATTTAAAGTCAACAAGTATTTGAGACTTAAGATCGCCTCTTACTTGAGCCTTTATGGTTGAGCTGATCATTCCGTCTATTCTTTCGATCTTTTGAACACCTGGTGATTGTTTTACTTGAGCCAGAGAGAGAAAGGGGACCTCTCTTCCATCCGATGTTCTAATTCGGAATTTTGATAAACTTTCATAAGACCTTCTTAGTTTTTTTGGGTAACGAACCATCACCCTTACATCTTCACCATTTCGAGGAAGTTTTTGAATTTCTTCACCATAATAAGCCTGTCGTAACTGTCGAGTGATTTCACCCAGCGTTAGTCCAAGCTTTTTTGCGTTTGGTTTTAATTCAATTTGAATTTCAGTTATAGAACTGTTCAGAGAGCTTGTAACGTCATATGTAGAAGAATAGGATCTAAGTTTATTCATAAAATCTTCAATTGCAGGAATTAAATCATTCGAGTTTTTTGATGTTATATTAAATGCTAAATCAGCCTGGCCAGGATCTCTGCCTATATTATTTGCAACATTTAAGCTTTCTGAATCGGGTATCTCCCCAATATTATCCCTTAATACACTAGCCACCTCAGATGCCGAGGATTTTCTTTTTCCTTCACCCCTACCTGGCGGGTAAAGATTAAAGTAAGCCAGGACTGTATTACCTTTCGCCACACTATACGTGTTTTCAATAACAAGATCCTTGTCTTTATAAAATTTAATTGTTTCAAGACCGGCGTCTTGAACTTGATCCTGAACGCTAGTCGTTCTTTCAAAAGGGGAACCAGAGGGGAGGGTAACTTGGACCATAATTTCATCATCTTCAATATTTGGTAAGAAAGTTTTACTTATCCAAGAAGTTCCAGAAAAGGTAAATATTATTACAAGAAAGCTAAAGAAAAAAGCTGCTGCTAAATATCGTCTCCTTAAAGATGAAATTAATATCGGCATGTAACGATTCTTGCCAAAGTCCACTAGGCTTTTTGCTAGTCTTTTCTGAAATTTTGAAAACTTAGATTTTGAGTTATCTGGCTTGAGCTTAGAAAGATGAGCCGGTAATATACAAAAGGCTTCAATCAAAGAGAATGCAAGGGCAAACAAAACAATAATTGATATATTTCTTACAAACTGAACTTGCCAGCCCGATAGAAATAACCAAGGCAAAAAAGCAATCATTGTTGTCATTACAGCAAAAAATACGGGCTTAGAAACTAGGTATGCTCCCATTATTGCAGCATCCGCCCCGCTCCTTCCTTTCTCATTTTCTGCATGAATATTTTCGCCAATTATAATTGCGTCATCTACAACAATTCCAATAACCAACAAGAATGCAAACAAGGAGATCACATTTAGTGAAACATCGTAAGATGGCAGGAAGATAAATGTCCCTGCAAAAGAGGTTAATATTCCTACGGAGCACCAAAAAGCGACTATTGGTCTCAAAAAGCTCATCAAGACAAGCATTACCAAAAAGAGACCACCAAAAGCACTTCTTGAAATTGTAGCCATTCTTCCTTTATATAGGTCTGATGTATCAGACCACAAGGATAGGGTTACGCCAGGGGGCATAGACTTTTGAATGGCTGGAAGCCATTCATTTACTGATTTAGATGTCTTTACAACATTCATATTCTCGGTAGATAGAACTTGAACAAGAACCGCTAATTCTCCATTTAAGGAGGTTCTTAAGTTTTGATCTTCAAACCCATCTATAACATTACCAATATCCGAAACCCTTAAAGTACCGCCATCTGAGGTTTGGCGAACAATAATCTTATTAAATTCTTTAGTAGTGTCAGCTAAGTTACGAGTGGTTAATTGTATTGTTCCATTCTCTCCCTTGATACTGCCTGCAGAAACATTTAGCGACGATTTTCTTATAGCGTTAGCGACTTCATCAAAGGTAATATTGTATCGACGCATAGCATTTTCTGAAAGTTCAATTGATATTTCCTCTTTTCTATTTCCAGATACTGTGACTAAATCTACATAAGGAACTAAAGCTAGATCATCTCTTAAATTCTCCGCTATCCTAGTTAATATTTTCTCTGAAACGTTCCCATGGATTGCAAGCGTGATCAGGGGAATTCTAAAGGATTCGTCGCTTACTATTGGCGGATAGACACCTTTAGGTATAGAGGTAATAGCATCAATTTTTCTTTTTACATCTTGAATCAGGATATCAATATCTGCTGCTAATTTTGCTTCAACACGCATGATTCCAAAATTTTCTCTTGAAACTGATGTAATCTTTTTTATACCCTCCAGATCAGAGAGAGATTCTTCAGCTCGCGCTATTACTTGATCCTCCATTTCCTTAGGGGATGCACCTGGCCAAGAGTATTGAACAGAAACTAATGGCGCCGTAATAATTGGAAAGACTTCCTTTTCTATTCTTAAAAAGGTTAAAACGCCTATAAGTATTATACTTACCATTAACAGGTTTGCAGCCTTAGAGTTTCTAACCCACCATGAAATTATTTTTAGCATAAATATTTAACCATCAATATTTTTATTCAAAAGAATTGGAGTTAGTGCCATTCCGTCTTTTGCATTATTTAGAGGGGAGGCAACAACACGATCACCTTCCTTAATCGTACCCTTAACTACTAAATTATCATTATCCGCACCAAGTACTTCAACTTTCTTTATTCTTAAATAATCCTCATCATCTATTATGTAGACTAATGATTCATCTGTTATTGCTGAATTTGGAATAAGAAAACCATTTTCAATTTTTTTTCCTTCAATTTCTGCGTTTACAAACATACCTATAGCTAAGGGTGGTGATTGACCGTAAGGATTCAAGACCTCTGCGTAAACATAGACTAGTCTTGTTGGAGGGTCGATCGAGCCAGCAGTTCTAGTTATTCTTCCTTCCCATTCATGCTTTTTATTAGAGGTATAAGAGTAAAACTTTACTCTCGGGCTCGAACTATAAACCCCCTCATATGCTAACGGTAAATCTAAATATGATAACTCAGTATCTGTTAACGGCAACGCTATAAGAACCTGTTCAGTTGAAAAAGCAGTTGCTAAAATACTTCCAGCACTGACGAACTGACCTATCCCTGTCATTTTTTTTCTTATGATTCCTTGGAATGGCAATGTCACTACTGTCCGTTCTAGCTTTAGTTTAGCTCTTTCAAGGTCAGCATTTGCTGCATTCACAATAGCTTCTGCTTCCTTTAATTGAGGTATTCTTAATGTCAAAGGGTCAGCATTACCTATCCCTAACTCTTCCCAGTCACGCTTTGCAAGCTCACTCTCGGCAATTTCTCTGTCTAATAATTTTTTTGCTTTAGCAACATTAGATTCTGCTGAAATTACCGTAAGCTTATAATCCCTATCATCGATCCAAACCAGAGGTGACCCCGCTCTAATAATGCCACCATCAACAAATTCATCTGCTGCTTCAGTTATTTGTCCAGACACTTGTGCAATTAGGTTTATTTCATTCAGAGGCCTTACCTCACCATTAGTTTCAATTTTAAGGGTAATGTTCTGTTTTTTTAAAATTTGATAAAATACAGGAGTTGGTTTTGGAAATTCAATTCCCTTTTTTGGCTTAGGGCTTGATACGGAAATCATAAATGCCAAAAAGAACCCTACTAGGATAACAAAAATAGGTGCAAACTTTGTTGCTAAAATTCTTATGATAAGTCTTTTCATTTATTGGCTTTCTCCAAATACTGGCGTTGCAATAGCCATATACATTTTTATCCGATTTGTAAGCCTTAATCTTTTTGCATTTATTAAAAGGCTTTCAGCATTAAGTCTTCTTGATTGGGAATCAAGAAGCTCAAATATTGTACTTAACCCCCTATTGTATTGCTCCAAAGTTAACTCTTCGGCTGCCTTTGATTCCTTAAAGGCTTTGTTTATAGCTATCTCCCTTCTTGTTAGAGCACTTTCGGCAGCAATAGCATTCTCTGCTTCTTGAGCTGCCTCTAAAAGACTTTGAGCATAATTTTCTAACATAGCTTCCATTTGAGCTTTTTTGATTTGAGCATTTGCAATTCTTTTTCCACCCTGAAAAATACTTTGAGTTAATGAACCAATTAAATTTCCTGCTAGTTTTTTTGGTTCTAAAGCATCTGACCAGTTATCCCCTATTGTACTCCACTGAGCATTAACTGATAGGCGAGGAAGAAAAGCTGACCTTGTTGACTTTAATTCAAAACCTGAGGCCTCTAGCTGTGCCTCCAAAGATCTAATATCGGGCCTTAGAGGGAGTCTTTCAGATGGACTTCCTACCTCAGGGTTCGGGGGTAGATCTGGTAATCCTCCAGGTATTATTTTTGCACTAGGGTACCTTCCTATTATTACCTCAAGAGTACGGGCAGTTTCAAAAAGTAATTGTTGTTTATTGATTAAGTCAGCTCTTGTAGATTCAACTTGAGATCTAGCCAACCTTAAATCTCTGCTCTGTGCTATTCCTTTTTTATACCTATTTTCAACTCTTTTAAGAGTGCTGGTTCTTGTTTTAAGATTTCTTTCAGCTAAGTCTTTTTGAAGCTTTGCTTCAGAAAAAAGATACCAAGACTGAGCTGTTAGACCTGCTATCGATAATCTTGCAAACTCAAAATCTGCTTCCGCAGCTTCCGACTGCTTAAATGAAGAACGTGATTGCATTGAAAGTCTTCCCCATATATCCACCTCCCAATTCAATTGAACGCCCAAGCTATCCTTATAAGAATACACTCTTTCCGTGCCGTTATTATTAGAAACAGCGTTAGATATTTGATTTTTTGATACGGATGTTGAAAGAGTCGGAAATAGGGGAGCAATCGAACCTCGCGAAACTGCACGTGCGGCTCTTAATCTCCCTGAGGCAGCTCTTAAATTCCTATTATTCTCGATAGCCTCATTAATTAGACTTATTAACTCCTTATCATTAAAGGTCTTAGCCCATCCATCAATTTTTTTTAATGAATCATAAGATGTTGACCAATCGGAAGGCAGAGAAGGTAAGTTATTTTCATATTTCTCCTTTGTTGTTGAGCAACCAGAAAGCCCTGCAATAAGTATAATTAAATATAAATATTTTTTTTTCATATGAACGACTTTATACAGTAACTAAGAACCATGAATACCTTTTAATAATAAAGCTTTATACCTTTTAAAATATAATTGATATTTATTGTTTCTTTATAAATTGATTCTTTATATGCTTAATGTTCTTAAGCTAATAGCATGTTCATTTATTTTTAAATAAAGGGGTTTTTACAATGGTAAAGTTTTCTAAAGAAATTGGCCCAAATCATTATCGTGAAACGTTTGGTCGTTATTTCGAGGATTTTAATGTAGGCGATATTTACGAACATCGACCTGGAAAAACAGTAACAGAATATGATAATCATATGTTTACTCTTATGACTCTTAACACACACCCTCTTCATTTTGATGCTGAGTTTGGAAAAGGAACTGAATTTGGTCAAAATTTAGTTGTTTCTACATACACACTATCTCTTTTAATTGGCATGAGTGTGTCTGACTGCAGTCAAAAAGCTATAGCAAATCTTGGTATGGATGATGTCAAATTTACATTACCTGTTTTTTGTGGTGATACAATTTATGGATCGTCGGAGGTCCTTGATAAAAGAGAATCCTCATCTCGAGAGGGTCAGGGTATTGTAGAAATTAAGACAACTGGAATAAATCAGGATGATAAGGTTATTTGTACTTTTCGTAGACAAATTTTAATACCAGCAAAAGGCTTTGCAGTTGAGGACAGTATTGATAAATATTAGCAAAAAAAAGAAATTTATAAGAATTTTTTTCTTAATTATATTTTTATATAGCTCCAATCTTTCAGCGCGAGCAGAAGACATTGTTGCTTTATACAAATACCTTCATGCGAATCCTGAACTCTCTTGGCAGGAGGATCAAACATCTGAATTATTATCAGGAAAACTTGAATCTTATGGATTTAATGTAACGCGAGGTGTTGGTAAAAAAGGTGTTGTAGCAATTTATAGAAATGGCAAAGGCCCCTCGCTAATGATTAGAGCGGACATGGACGGACTACCTGTGGAGGAAAAAACAAACTTACCGTATTCCTCAAAAATAAAATCAGTCAATAGGTTTGGAGTTGAGGTACCTGTAATGCATGCATGCGGGCACGATATTCACATGGCTGTATTAATAGGTACGGCAGATGAGCTGATCTCCAGAAAAAAAGAATGGTCTGGGACACTAATTATGATTTTACAGCCAGCAGAGGAGCTTGGCCAAGGTTCTTTAGCGATGATTAATGACGGGCTATTTGAGAGATTTCCTAGACCAGACTTTAATTTAGCATTACATGTTGGTTCAAATGCTCCAGCAGGATCTATTGGTTATCACTTAGGTTATGCAATGGCTAATGTTGATAGTGTTGATATTATTATTCCCGGTGTTGGTGGGCATGGGGCCTATCCTCATACAGCAATTGATCCAATCGTCTTATCATCACAAATTGTCCTTGCCCTTCAAACTATTGTTAGTCGAAAGATAAACCCGCTTGAACCGGCCGTGGTCACTGTAGGCTCTATTCATGGCGGGCTAAAGCACAACATCATTCCTGATGAGGTTAAATTACAATTAACCTTAAGATCTTATAGCGATGAAGTAAGGGATCAGACCATTCAGAGTATTAAAAGAATTGTGAGGGGTCAGGCTATTGCGGCAGGACTCCCTGATGATAAAATGCCTAAAGTTATTTTAAAGGATGAGTATACTCCAGCATTGTATAATGATCCTGATTTTTCTTCTAAAGTTTTAGGTTTTATTAAAGATGAAATAGGATTAGAAAATGTTTATGAAGTTCCTGCAGTTATGGGCGGAGAAGATTTTGGAAGATTTGGGAAACAAGACCCAAAGATACCAAGCTTCTTATTTTGGTTGGGCGGAACATCTAAAGAAGATTGGAAAAAATTTAAAAGAGGTGATATTAATTTACCTTCGAATCACTCACCGTTCTTCGCCCCTGTGCCAGAGCCGACTTTAACAACTGGTGTTAGGGCAATGACGTCCTCAGCAATTGGATTATTACAATAAAAAATAGGATATCGTTAAAAATGAATGAATCAATGTTTAGTTTAAAAGGAAAGGTAGCTTTAGTTACTGGGGGTGGAACTGGTGTCGGGGAATCAATAGCGGTGACCTTATCGAACGCAGGAGCAACAGTTGCTTTAGCAGCTCGGAGAGTTGAGAAATTAAAAGAAACTGAAGCAAATATTGTTGCGTCTGGCGGGGTTGCTAAAAGTTTTTCTCTTGATGTCTCAAGCGAAGAAAGTATAAAAAAATGCTTAGATTCTGTTACTGAGAGAATAGGCGAGATTGATATCTTAATTAATAATGCAGGAACAACAACCGTAGGATTACTTGATCAAACTGATGCCGATGATTGGGATATGGTTATAAATACAAACTTAAAAGGTCCATGGCTTTTGGCGAAAAAGTGGGTTAGTAGAAGAAAGAAAAATAATTTAACTGGTGGCAACATCCTTAATATTTCATCAATTAATGGCGAGGCCCCTCAGAAGGGTAACGGAGTTTATTGTGTTTCAAAAGCAGGGCTTTCTCATCTGACAAGGCAGATGGCAATAGAATGTGCAAGATATGGTATTAGAGTTAATACCCTATCACCAGGATATATGAGAACTGATATTAATAAAGAATTTTTAGATTCAGATATGGGTAAGGATTTTATAAAAAGAGTTCCAATGAGGCGATATGGAATGCCTGAAGAGATGGGCGGCCCTGTTTTGCTTTTGGTTAGTGATGCTGGATCCTATATTACGGGATCAACACTAATTGTAGATGGCGGACATTTGCTGAGCACCCTTTAAGGTGGCTAGGACAGTAGACTTTTATTTTGATTTTGGAAGTCCTAATGCCTACTTAGCCTTCACTCAACTTCCTTTGATTACAAAAAAATACAATACTGAATTAATTTTCCATCCTATCCTTCTTGGGGGAATTTTTAAGGCGACTGGCAATCAACCTCCCGGCCTAATTTCTGAAAAAAGATTATATATGGTAAGGGATATTCGAAGGTTTGCTGAAAAATATGGTGTAGAATTTAATCATAATCCATACTTTCCCATTAACACACTTTCATTAATGAGGGGTGCTGTTTCTTATCAAAAAAATGGTGATTTTGAAAAATACACTAAGGTTATTTTTCAATCAATGTGGGTTGATAAAAAAGATACAGGTAATTCAGAAGTTTTGGAAAATGTGTTCAAAGAAAATGGGTTAGATTATCCTAGTTTCCTTGAGAGAATACTTGACGGTGAAACTAAAAAGAAATTAATTTCCAATACTTCTGCTGCGGTGGAAAGAGGTGTTTTTGGAGCACCCACTATGTTTGTTGATGGCGAAATGTTTTTTGGCCAAGACAGAATTGATTTTATTAAAGGCATAGTAAGCAATTAATTGATTGAAAAATATCATCTATTTCCATTAAAAATTTTATTTAAAAAAATAATTTTCAACTTATTAAGAAGTTGGCATCAATATTGCTTTTTCTAGGTGTGAACTAACAAATAACTTTGAGGAGAATTAAATGATTTCTAGAACTATACAAAAAAAATTAAAGAGTATTGCAAGCGCAATAGTCCTTAGTATTGGAATGTCAGGAATGGCACTCGCGGCTGTTGAATGGAATGCCGGCATGACAAGTGAATATATGTGGCGTGGAATGTCACAAGGTAAGGGCGCAGCTGTTTCTGGCGGTATTGATATTTCTGGAGATTCTGGTTTTTCTGCTGGTACTTGGGTTTCAAACATCGATTTTGGTGATGAGGCGACTTATGAGCTTGATCTCTATGCTGGTTACAGCATGGGACCTATTAGCCTTGGTTACATTTATTATGCTTATCCAGATGGTGAAGAGCTTGATTTTAGTGAAGTAAGTATTTCTGCAGATATTGGAGCTTTCTCTATAGGTGCAAATATACTAGCTGATGCTGACTGGGGTGCTGATTTTGGTGATGATGTTTATTATACAGTTGATACAGGTTTTACTGCTTCAGAAGGAATTGATATTAGTCTTCACTTAGGATTCTACGATTATGATGCTTCAGATGAAGAAACTGATTATGGTATTTCCATTGATTTTGAATCTGGCTTCTCATTCGCAGTAATTGATAGTAGTAGAGATGATAGTGACCCTTATTTTGTTATCAGTTATGCTATTGGCGGCTAATTAGTAAATTTTTATAATAGAAATAATTGGGATAAAACAATGAAAAACTTAATAAAAAAAGCATTAGTCATGGCTGGGTTTGGTTATCTAACCTTATCTGGTGTTGCTCATGCTGAAGTGAGCGCCGAAACAGCATATATTTTTAATACATTTTCTTTCTTGGTTCATGGCTTTCTAGTAATGCTTATGGCCCTAGGGTTTACTTGCCTTGAGGCGGGACTGGTGCGTACTAAAAATACTGCAACCATATGTTTAAAGAATGTAGCTCTTTACAGCCTAGCAGGCATTATGTTTTACCTAGTTGGGTATGGATTAATGTATAATGATGTTAACGGTTATATTGGTTCTGCAGCTCTTTGGAATCCGGAGTTAGTAGCTGATCCAGCAGATGGTTATTCTAAAATGTCTGACTGGTTCTTCCAAATGGTATTTTGTGCAACAGCTATGTCAATTGTTAGTGGGACTGTGGCTGAAAGAATTAAGCTCGTTCCTTTCTTGATCTTTGCTGTTTACCTCACGGGCATTATATACCCTATCCAAGGTTCTTGGACATGGGGTGGCGGATGGCTATCTGAAATCGGGTTTTCTGATTTTGCGGGCTCAACAATTGTTCACTCTGTTGGTGGGTGGGCTGCATTAACTGGTGCTATAATAATTGGACCTCGTTTAGGTAAATACGGTCCTAACGGTCAAGTTAATGCAATTCCAGGTTCAAATCTTCCTTTAGCAACAATAGGAACATTTATCCTATGGTTTGGATGGTTTGGCTTTAATGGTGGATCCCAGTTAGCCTTAGGTACTGCTGCTGATGCCGCTGCTATTGCCAATGTTTATGTTAATACAAATATGGCTGCTTGTGCAGGGCTTGTTGCCTCACTAGTTTTATCTATGATTCTTTACAGGAAAACCGATCTAACGTTTGTACTTAACGGCGCTCTTGCTGGGCTTGTTGCAATCACGGCTGGGCCTGATGTGGCTACACCACTGCAAGCAATGATAATTGGCGCTATTGGAGGTGTATTAACGACTATTGCAATACCTTTGCTGGATAATATTGGCATCGATGATGTTGTTGGTGCAATCTCAGTTCATCTAGTATCAGGAATATGGGGAACACTTGCTGTGGCAATCCCATTCTTAAATGGAAGTGGAGATATGGGCACGCAAGTCATTGGTATTGTAGCTATTGGTCTCTTTACCGTTACGCTTAGTGGAATTGGATGGTTTGCTCTTAAGATTGTCTGTGGATTAAGACCTACTGAAGAAGAAGAAATTGTTGGCTTGGATATCTCTGAGCTAGGGATGGATGCTTATCCAGAGTTTAAAAATTAGGAATAATAAATCTCTTCCCCTAGAAATTATGACTGATTGGTCACCGTGTCTTTTTAGGCACGGTGATTTTTTTAAGTATAATTTTTAAAATATTTTTCCAGGGTTCATGATGCCGTTAGGGTCAAGAGCCTTTTTAATTTGTGACATTACATTAACAGAAGATACCCCTTTTTCGATCCTCAAGTACTCTTTTTTTCCCAAACCAATTCCATGTTCACCAGTGCACGTTCCCTTCATTTCCAAGGCTCTTTTTATGAGTCTTTCATTAATACCCTTTGCTTCCTTAACTTCATCTTGATTTTCAGGATCCAGCAATAGAATTAAATGAAAATTTCCATCACCTACATGACCAACTATTGGAGCAATAATACTCGAAGATTCTAAATCCTTTTTTGTGTCTAAAATACATTTTGTTAAAGATGAAATAGGAACACAGACATCAGTTGTAATGGCTTTTTTTCCAGGAGCTAGATTTAGGGCGGCATAGAGAGCCCCATGACGCGCACTCCAAAGGCTATCGATTTCCTCTTGTCTGTCTGACCAATGAAAATTAATTAGATTATGATCTTTAGCTATTTCTTCAAATTTCTCTATTTGTTCTCTAACACCAAGAGGTGTTCCTTGAATTTCTATAAATAAAGTTGGTTTTTCTTCATGGCTTGTTTTTTTATATTCATTGATGGCTTTCATTTGAAGTTCATCAAGTAATTCAATTCTTGATAAAGGAAGGCATATTTGTATAGCCTCGATGACCGTATCTACTGCGCCAGCTAAATCTGAAAAAGAACATACTCCAGCAGAAACTGCCTCAGGTCTTCCATGCAGCTTCAAAGTAATTTCAGTAATAAAACCTAAGGTACCCTCAGACCCCAACATGAGATGTGTAAGATCATAACCGGCTGATGATTTCCTGGCCCTTGATCCGGTTTTAATTATTTGACCGTCTGACATGACTACTTCCAGATCCATAACTTGCTCTCGAATGGTACCATACTTTACTGTATTGGTTCCGGATGCTCCAGTAGAACACATACCGCCAATCGAAGCATTTGCACCTGGGTCAACTGGAAAAAATAATCCTGTATCTCTTAAAAATGTATTTAAGTCTTCACGAGTAACGCCTGCCTGCACCCTACAATCCATATCCTCTAAATTAACTTCAATAATTTTATTCATATTAATCGAATTAATCGTTATGCCACCATTAACAGCATGAACATGACCTTCGAGCGCCGTCCCTGCGCCAAATGGAACAACTGGAATATTGTTATCACTTGCATAAGTCATTATTTTTGAAATTTCTTCAGTCGTTTCTGGGAAAATTACAGCATCAGGAATATTTTCTGGTATGTGCCAAGATTCATCATGACTGTGTTGTTCCCGAACAGATTCAGAGGTTATGAGCCTCTCACCAAAATAATTTTCTAGTTCAGAAAGGTCCATAATTTTTAGATTCTAAAGCCCAAGAACAAACTTAGCCATTATATTATGCTGAACTTCATCTGAACCACCATAAATAGTAGAAGCGCGATTATTAAGATATGAAGGAAATACTGTTAAAGCGTATTCTGGTCCTACCCTTTCTAGGTTTGAAAATGGTTGTCTAGCTTCGTGCTGAAGTGGCGACGAATAATAGCCGATAGCCTCTACTGCCAACATATCAACTTCTTGTTTTAAATTAGATCCACGAGCTTTTAATATTGATGAAGCAGGCCCAGGATGACCTCTTTCAGCTATATCAGCCATAATTCTGTGCTCTGTCATAAGAAGAGCCTGAACTTTAATTTCAGTTTCAGAAAGGGATCTTAAGAATACCTCGTCCTGTAAAAGACTATCTCCTGTATCTGAACGTTCTATAGATGCTATTTCTCTAACTTTTTCAATACTTGATTGAATGCCGGCAGCAAAATTACCGCCTCTTTCAAATTCGAGTAGATATTTAGCAACCGTCCAGCCATCATTTTCTTCGCCAACAACATTTTCTACCGGAACCCTAACATCATCAAAAAATGTTTGATTAACCTCATGGTCGCCAGCCATGGTTATAATTGGTTTAATTTCAATACCCGGTGTATCCATGTCGATTAATAAAAAAGTTATTCCTTGCTGAGGCTTGCCGCTGTTGTCAGTCCTAACTAAACAAAAAATTCTATTCGCATATTGTGCATGCGTTGTCCAGATTTTAGTTCCGTTTACAACATAGTGATCACCATCTCTTACAGCCTTGCATTGTAGGGAGGCTAGATCAGACCCTGATCCAGGTTCTGAATATCCTTGACACCAAAAATCTTCGCCAGAAAGAATACGAGGTAGATAAAAATCTTTTTGTTTTTGTGTTCCGTGCTTCATAAGAACTGGACCAACCATCATTAAACCCATAGCTGTCGGAGAAGGAGCACCAGCTTTGGCTATCTCTGTAGAAAAAATATATCGCTGCATGTCATCCCAACCAGTACCACCATATTCTTTTGGCCATTTTGCACCAATCCATCCTTTATTGTATAAAATTTTATGCCATTTTGAGGAGTACTCAACTTCACTAAATACACTTGCTGTTAGCTTGCCGGCCTCCCTTAGTTCTTCTGTTAGATCACTATTAAGAAACTCTTTTACTTCTTTTCTGAACTCTTCATGCTCTGGCTTAAAACTCAAATCCATACTTTTTCTCCACTTAAAAAATAATTTAGTCTAACTTATTATCATATTTTTATGTATTATCACTATGTCATTTTAACGCATTCGATATTATTTCATATCATTAATAATACTTAACTTTAAAAGTATAATTTTCATAGTATAAAACATACTTGCTTAGTTTAAAAATAGTTATTAATAATAAGCGTAGTTTTTTAGGGGGGGTTTAAAGTGCCATATTATGAAGATATAGTTTTTTTAAGCGATATTCCAAGATATCATTCTAAACATAACCCAGATCAAGTAGCATTTGTTTTTGAGGATAGAGAAACAACATACAAAGAATTCAATTTAAAAACTGAAAAAGTTGCTAATGGCCTAGTTAGCCTTGGTGTGGATAATCAAGAGCGTGTTGCTTATATGGATAAAAATTCAGATCTTTTTTATGAGGTTGTCCTTGGTTGCACTAAAGCAAATGCAGTAGTTGTAGGAATTAATTGGAGGCTAGCTCCTCCGGAAGTAGCTTATATTTTAAATGATAGTGGAGCAAAAACGTTATTTGTAGGCGAGGAGTTCTTTGAATTAGCAGAAAAAATTTTAGAATTATCCACGAGTGTAGAAAGGGTTATCTGTCTTTCAGGTTCAAAAAATGGTTGGCCTTCATACGAAACCTGGATAAAACAGCAGAGTGACGAGGCGTGCGGGAGGCAACCTAAACTGGACGATGTTGCAATTCAAATGTATACATCTGGTACAACTGGAAACCCTAAAGGTGTTCAATTAACACATAGAAATTTTCACTCATCTAGAAATCGACAACCTCAAAAAGGGATGGAATTTGGTGAATGGTCTGCTGACGATGCTAGTTTAGTAGCCATGCCAAGTTTTCATATAGGAGGTGCTGGATGGGGAATACAAGGTCTTTATGCATGTGCAAAAAATGTTGTTTTAAAAGAATTTCTTCCTGAGGACGTTCTAAATGTTATAGGAAAACATAAAATTTCTAAAATTTTTATGGTCCCAGCAGCAATGAAAATAGTTTTAGATCACCCAAAGTCTAGGACTACAGATTATTCAAATATTAAATATATTCTTTATGGAGCCTCACCAATTCCTTTAGACCTTCTTAAGGAAGCTATGGAAGTTTTTGAATGTGGCTTTGTTCAGCTTTATGGAATGACTGAGACATGCGGATCTGTAACATATTTGCCCCCTGAGGATCATTCCGTAGAAGGAAATGAACGGATGAAATCTGCAGGCAAGGCCTATCCTCATTGCGAGATAGCAATTTTAGATGAAAGTAGTAAAGAAATGACCCTTGGGGATGTTGGAGAAATAGCTGTAAAGTCATCGTCAAATATGCTTGGATATTGGAACCTACCTGAGGAAACAAATAAAACTTTGAAAGATGGGTGGTTAAGGACAGGCGATGCTGGCTATATGGATGTTGATGGATATGTATATGTGCACGATAGAGTTAAAGATATGATTGTTTCGGGCGGTGAAAATGTTTACCCTGCAGAGGTTGAAAGTGCAATATTTGGACATGAAAAAATTAGCGATGTTGCTGTAATTGGTATTCCTGACGAAAGGTGGGGCGAGGCTGTAAAAGCTGTTGTAGTTTTAAAGAATGGAGAAAATGTTACTGAAGAAGAAATCATTGCATTTACAAAAGAGAGAATCGCCGGCTTTAAATCCCCCAAGTCAGTTGATTTTATTTCTGAGTTACCTAGAAATCCTTCAGGGAAAATTTTAAAAAAAGAGTTAAGGGCCCCTTATTGGGCAGGCCGCGATAGACAAATTAATTAATTTTGGAGTTTAATTTATGAGTAATCAAAAACCAATTGCCGATAATCTTTTTACCTGGCCTTCAGATCAGCCAAAGTTATTAGGCAGTAGAGATACTGAAACAGGAAGATATTTCTTTCCTGCAAAAAGATCCAATACCCATGAGCAAATTGAATTATCCACGAAAGGCAAGTTATGGACATGGACAGTCCAAAGGTTTATGCCTAAAACTCCATATATAGGAACAGATAATCCAGAGGATTTTGAACCTTATCCCGTAGGTTATATTGAATTACCCGGACAAATTATGGTAGAGTCAAGGTTGGTTGATGTAAGGGCGGAAGATTTAAAAATTGGAATGGAAATGGAACTCTCAATAGAGCCATTTGTTAAAAACGAAAATGGTGAAGAGTTGATGATCTTCTCTTTTAAGCCATCACAAGATTCATAGGAGAAAAGTATGTCAGATGTAGCAATAATAGGAATTGGAATTCATCCTTTTGGAAGAACAGAAGGTATGTCGGGTTTACAGCAAGGGGTTCACGCTGCTCGTGAAGCTTTGTCGGATGCAGAAATGGAATGGAAGGATGTTCAGTTTGCTTTTGGAGGTTCTTCAGCTGCCGGTAATGCTGATGCAATGGTCAATGATTTAGGTCTTACGGGAATTCCTTTTATGAATGTCTCTAATGGCTGTGCAACTGGAGGCTCATCTCTTTTGTCAGCATATACAACCATTAAATCAGGCCAATTTGATATTGGTATGGCGGTAGGTTTTGATAAACATCCAAGGGGTGCCTTTAATGCGGACCCTGAGGCGTCTGGATTAGAAAAATGGTATGGTGAAACAGGTCTAATGCTAACGACTCAATTTTTTGGCATGAAAATACAACGATATATGCATGATTATGGAATTACCTCAGACTCTTTGGCTATCGTTGCTGAAAAAGCATTTAATAACGCTTCTTTAAACCCTAACGCTTGGAGACGTGATCCAGTTTCAAAAGATACAATTCTTAATGCGACAATGGTTTCTGATCCATTAACAAAATATATGTTTTGTTCTCCTGCTGAAGGCGCAGTCGCTCTGATAATGTGCAGAGCTGATATTGCTCATAAATACACAAGCAAGCCTTTGTTTTTAAAAGGAGCTGCTTTTAGGTCGAGACCTTTGGGTTCTTTTGAAGTTTTTAGTCCTTCTTTAGAAATCGAAAGAGGTCCAAGCCCTACGGTGGGCGCATCTGAAGCAACATTTGAGATGGCAGGAATGAATCGTGAAGATATTGATCTTGCCCAACTTCAAGATACAGAGTCCGGTGCAGAAATTATGCATATGGCTGAGAATGGTTTCTGCAAAGACGGAGATCAAGAAAAGCTACTCCATGATGGCCACACTATGATAAATGGAAAATTACCAGTTAATACTGATGGTGGGTGTATCGCAAATGGAGAGCCTGTTGGCGCCTCAGGGTTAAGACAAGTGTTTGAAAATTGTGTTCAATTAAGAGGGGCAGCAGGTAAACGTCAGGTTCAAGGAAATCCTAAAACTGCTTATACGCATGTTTATGGTGCACCTGGAATTTCCGCTTGTACAATCATAACAACTTAAGAGATTTATAATGATTAATAAACAATTTACCTTAGCAGGGCGACCTGTTGGAAGAGCTATAAAAGATTCTGATTTTGATTACAAAGAGTTGGATGTTAGGGGGATTGAAGAAAGTGAAGTTCTTTTAGAAAACCTTGTAATTGAATTTCAGCCTGCTCAAAAAGGTTGGATGGAACAAATATCAAATTATGTTGCACCTCTTGAAGTTGGCGATGTTATGAGATGTGGTGGAATTGCTAGAGTATTAGACAGTAAGTCTGATAAATTTAAAAAAGGTGATATTGTCTCTGGACAAACTTGCTGGCAAACACATCCAATTTTAAAAGAAGATGAACTTGAAAAGATTGAAGATGAGAGCATGGCCACTAAGTACCTAGGAGCTCTTGGGAGTACTGGATTAACAGCATATTTTGGAGTAACTAAAGTCAGTAAACCAAAACCAGGAGATACAGTGGTGATTACAGGTGCCGCAGGGGGGGTAGGTTCTGTAGCTGGACAAATCTTTAAGATAGCTGGATGTAAGGTTATTGGAATTGCAGGCAGCAAAGAAAAATGTCAAATGCTACTTGAAGAATTTGGCTTTGACGGAGCTATTGATTACAAATCCGAAGATATAAATGAAGCCCTAAAAGAGCTTTGCCCAGAAGGAGTAAATGTTCTTTACGATAACGTTGGTGGAAGAATTCTCAATGACTGCTTGGCTCACATTGCGCTAAATGCAAGAGTTACTATTTGTGGAATAATATCACGCCACAAGACAGATAATTCGAATTTTGGGCCGGAAAATTATGCTAATTTAATTTTTAAAAGAGCAACAATGGAGGGATTCATCGTTATTGATTTTATGTCAGAAGCAGGTATTGCTAGAAAAAAACTTAAGAAATGGATCTCGGAAGGAAAAATTAATTGCAAAGAAGATATGCAGGAAGGTTTTGAAAATGCCCCCAGCACTCTAAGAAGATTGTTTGAGAGTAAAAATAAAGGTAAGCAGCTTTTAAGAATTGCGGATTAGAATCTCATAGAACCACTTTTACCCGAATGACCATTAAGCTTTTTGGTATCAAGGGTTTTTTCATTTTGAGCTGTATCCATAAATTCATGCACTTCGATAATTTTCATATCTTTAATTTTAAAGATATGGCAGTAGGTCTGATCCATGATCTCACCATTTAATGCCCTTCCTTTTGCACTCATTAAGCCTGTAACTCTTTCATCATCAGCACACATAATTTTCCAGTTTTCCGCAAATGATACGGTCTCGGGATCTAAACAAGCCACCACACCGGGGACAAGGATTCCATAAACATTTTCCTTACCTTCCCAATAGCCTGAGAAAGGAGAATCACCTATGATATGAAATTTTACATTTTCATCCATTAGGGAAATAACGATTTCAAAGTCACCATCGTTAATTGATTTATAATAAGTTTCCATAATTTTCCTATTTTTATTGCTTTTACTCATAGAAAGATCCTTTTATTTAGTTTATGTTTAGCGCTTACTTTATATGATTAAGTTAAATAACAAAATATATTTCGGAGCTTATAATGAATACACCCTTTAATTTTCACCTTACTAAATTTTCAAATGAAGCTGAAATTCTGAGAAGTGAGGTGAGAGAATTTTTAATAGATGCACTTAAAGACGTTCCTAAAGAAACAAGAGCGGAGACTTGGTATGGTGCGGATGAAAATTTTAGTAGAAAGGTAGGTAAAAAAGGCTGGATAGGATTAAACTGGCCTAAGGAATTTGGAGGAGCAGGCCGCTCATCAATGGAACGTTATGTTATTTTAGAGGAAATGCTAACAGCAGGAGCCCCGGTTGGAGCACATTGGATTTCCGATCGACAATCAGGTCCTTTAATAATTAGATACGGTACTGAGAAACATCAAAAAGAACTACTTCCTGGAATCCTGAGGGGTGAATCATATTTTTGTATAGGAATGTCAGAACCTGATTCTGGATCTGATCTAGCGGCCATAAGAACTAAAGCTGAGAAAAATAATAATATATATGTTGTTAATGGTACTAAGTTATGGACTTCTGGAGCTCATCGCTGTCAGTATATGATTGCCTTATTTCGAACATCGCAGGAGGATGATAGGCATGCAGGCTTCAGTCAATTTATAGTGGATCTATCCTTGCCGGGGATAACGATAAGGCCAATAATTGATTTAGCAGGACGACATCATTTTAATGAAGTTATTTTCGAAGATGCTAAGGTTCCTGCCGACATGCTTATAGGTGAAGAAGGTAATGGCTGGAATCAGGTCACAGCTGAATTAGCTTTGGAGCGATCTGGCCCCGAGAGATATCTTTCAAGTTACATTCTTTTACAAGAGCTAGTAAATGAATTTTCTAAGAGAAATGACGGTGAAGGAGTTACTGAGATTGGTAGACAGATGGCACACCTTACAACGCTTCGACAAATGTCAGTATCAGTTGCTGGTATGCTCGATGAGGGTGCTAATCCTGCTTTAGAAGCTTCTGTTGTCAAGGATCTCGGTGCTGTTTTTGAACAGGAGTTACCAAATATAGCTCATAGACTTATGGGCCTTGAGCCAGATTCAAATGGTTCTGATTTTCAAAGATATTTAGCAATATTGACTCAAATTTCCCCTTCGTTCTCCTTAAGGGGCGGAACAAGAGAAATACTGAGAGGAATTATTGCAAGAGGGTTGGGGTTAAGATAAATGCTAAACGAAACATCACAACTGTTATCTGATACAGTTGAAAAAATATTTTCAGATCATGTCACCAAGAAGTGTATTATAAATTCTGAAAAGGGAGAGTGGCCAAAAAGTTTATGGACAGAAGTTGTCGATAACGGGCTTAATTTAGTTTTAGTTCCGGAAGAGTTAGGCGGTGTTGGAGGAACTTGGCTTGAGGCAGGTATTTTATTCAAAGCAATAGGAAAGTATCAGGCTCCAATTCCTCTAGCGGAAAATATCGTGGCTGGCTATTTGCTTAGTTTGGGTGGTATTTCATTACCTGAAAAATCAATAGTTACAATATTAGGAGGGGAGCTAACTTTAAAGGATAATAAGATTTCAGGTATTTCAAGGCGAACTCCCTTTGGGTCCTCCGCAACTCATGCAGTCGCTATTATTAATGATAAGAGTTCTCCTAAAGTAATTTTAACTACGATTCCTCAAGACTCTTTAAGTGATGATAAGAATTTAGCATTAGAAAGCCGAAGTAATATAGAATTCCTTGATCATGCTGTGATGAATTATTCAGACATTAGCTTTACTTCTGAATATATATTTAAAATTGGTGCGCTAATGAGATCCTGTCAGATTGCGGGCGGATTAGAATCTCTTTTAGTTCAATCAGTTCGATATGCAAATGAAAGAGTTCAGTTTGGCCGACCTATTGCTAAGTTCCAGGCAATCCAGCAAGAACTTGCAGTTTTAGCAACTCATGTTGCAGCCTCAGGTGTTGCTGCAGATTATGCCGCAATGTCAATGGATGATGGGTGTGAGGATCTTGCAATTGCGTCAGCAAAAAGTAGAGTTGATGACGCTGTATCAATTTGCGCGAGTATTGCTCACCAAGTTCATGGCGCCATCGGATTCACTTACGAGCACGGGTTACATTTTTCAACTAGAAGGCTGTGGTCGTGGAGGGCAGAATATGGATCTGGGAGTTTCTGGGCAAAGTCCCTGGGAGAAAAAGCGGTTGCATCTGGGTCAAAGAATTTTTGGTCATCAATAACATCAGGAAAATTGTAAATTTGTCTAGTATCACTAAAAGTTGGCGTTTTTTTGAAGATGTTCTTGTTGGTGAAAAAAGGAAATCCAACCTAAAGTTAATAACTGAGGACGAGATAATTAACTTTGCTAAACAGTATGACCCTCAGTGGTTCCATACTGACAAAGATGAAGCAAAAAAATCAAAATTCAAAGGGATCATTGCAAGCGGTATTCATGTGGCCGCTCTTTGGCGATTGCTAGATCATGAAATTAATAGTGATATTAATTTTGTATGCGGAATAGGGTGGGATGAGGTTAGGTGGAAAAATCCTCTACGCCCTAACAGTAAAATTTATGTAACTTCTGAGTGTTTGTCTAAAAAGAATACTTCTTCGGAAGACAGGGGTGTTGCTATATTTAATCATAGCGTAAAATATGACGATAGTACTGATATTCTAATTTTTAAAGGCACTTGCCTTATATATAAAAAGAGATAAATATGCGTAACATATCGAGCTAAATTAATAACGCTCAACTAGGAAGAGTAAAATATGGATTTTAATGAAGATACAAAAAGAGTTTTAAAGGGGTTTGAGGAAGAGAGATCGAGAACAGGTCCTCCCGAAGGCTTTCCTAAGTTTCCAGTTATTCCAGGTGAACGCTATACTGACTCAAAATTCTTAGAATTGGAAACAAAGAATTTGTGGCAAAAAAGTTGGGTTTATGCCTGTCATAAGGACGAGCTACCTGAGAAAGGTAGTTATTTTGTATGGGATAAGCTTCAGGTTCCTATAGTTATTGTTAACTCAGGTGATGATAACATTAAAGCATACTATAATACCTGTCGTCACAGGGGCGCACCCGTTGTGACTGAAAAAACAGGAAAAGCAAGGTTGCTGGTTTGTACTTATCATGGATGGAGTTATGACCTTGATGGAAATTTAATTAACCTAAGAGATCCAAGGGATTTTGTTGATTTAGATAAATCATGTCAAAATTTAATTGAAGTTTCATGTGACTGTTTAGGTAATTGGATATTTATAAATCTAGATCCCGATGCAGAACCTCTGAAGGATTACTTAGGCATCCTCGGTGAGCATATGCAACAATTCCAGCCTGAGAAATTAAGGCATGTCCACTCTAAGTCATATGCCGTCAATAGTAATGTGAAGGTTCTTTTGGATGCATTTCTTGAAGTTTATCATGTGCCCTCTATTCATCAAAAAACAGTAAGTCGATTTATTGATATCGATGGAACTTATATAAACTTATGGCCAAATGGACATTCTAGGATGGTTACACCTCATCGCGACCCAGACTGGAAAGATCCTGGAGCAGATGGATTAACGGAAATTGAGACTGTCTCTGAAATTCCAAAGCATCAAAATGCTTCGTATAGTTTTTTTCCAAACTTAGTAACCCCCCCTTCTGCAACAGGTATTCCATTTTTGGCCTTTTGGCCAACATCCGATGATACTTGTGAGATCGATGTTCATTGGTTTTCACCAGACTGGGGTGATGGAGATCTTCCCAAGGTATGGGAAAGGAGAATTGAAAATTTTGAGAATATTTTATTTGAAGACACTCAATTTGCACCTGCAATTCAAGAAAGTGTATCGAGCCCTGGGTTTAAAGGTGTTTTACTCAACTACCAAGAGCGAAGAATTTATCATTGGCATGAAGAATTAGATAAAAAGATTGGTCACAATAAGATGAGCCAAGATTATAGTATCCCAAGAGTTCTTGAGCCGTTTGTAGAAAAATAATTTTAAAAAAAAGGTTTAACTTTGAAAGATATAGATCAGAAATTTGGCTTATCCTATAATGAGCTAGCTACAAGAGAGACTGTTTATAGAGAAAACCTTTTAGATAATCACTCTGTGTTAATTACAGGGGCAGGTAGCGGAATGGGCAAAGCGATGGCCTTCCTTTTTGCGCGCCTAGGAGCAAATGTAACTATATGCGGACGTAAAGAAGAGAAGCTAGTTAAGGTTTATAATGAAATTCTTGAAAGATGTGGAAAAGAAATATTCTGGGAAGTTTCAAACGTTCGTGATCCAGATAAAGTCGAGAGTATGTTAGATGGTATCATAAAACGTAATGGAAAAATTGATACGGTAATTAACAATGCTGGAGGTCAGTTTCCTCAAGATGCTATAGATTTTTCACGAAAGGGATGGCTTGCGGTTGTAGACCTAAACCTAAATGGACCTTGGTGGGTTATGCAGGAGGCAGCAAAGCGTTGGAAGAAATCTGGTACTTATGGAAGTATTATAAATTTAGTGGCTAATGTTGAAAGAGGAATGCCTCAAGCTGCTCACACTTGTGCAGCTAGGGCGGGAACAATTTATCTTTCAAAAACATTAGCAACAGAGTGGGCTCCTCACAAGATTAGAGTAAATTGTATTGCCCCCGGAACAATTGAAACTGAGGGATTTGAGGTATATCCAGAGGATGCCTTAGAGAGATTTCATAAAGCAAATCCAATGCAAAAATTAGGCGATGTTTGGGATATAGCTGAGGCTGCAATTTATTTAGCTTCTGATACAGGTAGTTTTGTTACTGGCGAGGTTTTAACAATTGATGGCGGGATGTCGCAATGGGGCGTTGTTTGGCCAGCAGGTATGCCTGATTACTTTAAGATGGATGGAGGAGATTAATTGAAAGCTCTTTATTATGAAAAGTATGGTGATATTTCTGTTTTAAAACAAGGTGAACTTGATGATCCAAAAGTAGTGCCCGATGAAGAAGTTTTAATCAAAGTTAAGTACTTTGGTCTGAATCCCTTAGATTATAAACTTAGAAGTGGAATGTTAAAGCTAATGACATTCCCGACATTTCCGAGAACAACAGGGTCTGATTTTAGCGGTGAGATTATTGCACTTGGTAAAAACGTTAAAAATTTTAAAGTAGGTGATAATGTTTTTGGATTTTTGTCGCAATTAAATAAGGGGGTATCGTCACAACTTTTGACTGCCAATGAATCTATTCTTTCTTTAATTCCTTCTAATACAGATCTCCCTGAGGCATCAGCAGTTCCACTAGCAGCATTAACCTCATACCAGGCATTGGTTCAATTAGCTAAAGTCCGTAAAGGAAATAAAGTTTTGATTAATGGAGCATCCGGCGGCACTGGAATCTTTGCAGTTCAGATAGCGAAAATGTTAGGATCTAGTGTTACATCGATAACTAGTGATAGAAATATTAGGTGGATGAGGGATACTTTTTTAGTAGATAATGCCATTGATTACAATCAAGAAAATTTCTTGGATAATTTAAAAAATAATGAATACGATATAATTTATGATTGTTATGGAAATCTATCATTTAACTCTGTTAAGAACCTTTTAAAGTCCGGAGGTTCTTTCGTTACAACAGATCCCTTTAAGCTAAGCAACTTAATTGGAATGTTAGTTTCTAAATTCTCAAAGAAAAATTTCCTATCGGTAATCGTGAATTCAAACAATACTGACCTGAATGTTATAAAAAACTGGATTGAGGACGGAAAAATAAAAATTTTTGTTGATAAGAAGTACAATTTTAACGAAGCTCATTTAGCTTACAAGTATTTAGAGACACAAAGGGTCAAAGGTAAGGTTATTGTTAAAGTTGATGACTAGGTAAAAAGGGGAGAGGGAAGTGCAATTAAGTAGAGATAAATTATTAGACGCATATACTCGAATGAAAAAAATAAGAGTCTTTGAAGAAACTATGCGGGATGAGTTTGCTAAGGGAACTGTGCCAGCATTTATTCACCTTTATATTGGTCAGGAAGCAATAGCGACAGGTATATGCGTTGAGCTTACAGATCAAGATACAATTTCTAGTACACATAGAGGTCATGGCCATTGTATTGCTAAAAAATCTAATCTTGAAAAAATGACAATGGAAATTTTCTGTCGCGCAGATGGATTGTGCGGCGGCAAAGGTGGTTCGATGCATATTGCCGATCTATCAGTCGGTATGCTTGGAGCAAATGCTATAGTTGGCGCTAACGCCCCTATTGCTGTTGGGGCAGCGTTAAAGCAAAGGGTTACAGGTGAAAATCTAGTTTCTGTGGCATTTATTGGTGACGGAGCTTCCAATCAAGGTGCTGTATTTGAATCAATGAACTTAGCAAGCGTATTAAAGCTTCCAGTATTATTTGTTTTTGAAAATAATGGATATGCTGAATTTACTGGAATTGACTATCATTGCGGTGGAGGCGATATAGCAGGAAGGGCAGGAGGCTTTGGTATGCCTTCTTATAAATTAGATGGGTCTGATTTCTTTGCAGTTCAAGAAGCTGCTGCAGAAGCCGTTGAAAGAGCAAGAAAAGGCGAGGGGCCAAGTGCCATAGAGTGCGTTGCAAAAAGATGGTATGGTCATTTTGAAGGGGATCCGCAACACTACCGTACTAAAGAAGAGTTAGCGACTATAAGAAGAGACTTTGATCCATTAATTATTTTTCGTCAAAAAGTTGAAGAAGCAAGTCTTGTTGAAGGTAAGGATTTGGATATGATTGATGAAGATCTTTCTAGTCAGGTTAGCTCTGCGGTTGAAAAAGCAAAAAATAGCCCATTACCTGATGTTAAAGAACTAACGACAAATGTTTATGAAGAAGGGAGCTACTAATGAGTATAAAAACTTATAGAGAATCAATAATTGAGGCAATGGTTCTTGAGATGAGACGTGATGAAAAGGTGTTTGTAATAGGCGAAGATATTTCTGGCGGACGTGGTTGTGGTGATTTTGATGGCGAAGCTGCCGGTGGACCAATGGGCTTAACGCAAGGGTTATGGGCTGAGTTTGGAGCTAAAAGAGTTATTGATACTCCTATTAGTGAGACAGCTATTATGGGTGCGGCAGCAGGAGCAGCTCTTTCAGGATTAAGGCCGATAGCTGAATTAATGTTTTCTGATTTTTTCGGAGTTTGCTTTGATCAAATTTATAATCAAGCAGCTAAGTTTCGGTTTATGTATGGAGAACAAGGGGCGACACCTTTGGTCATAAGGACTATGATAGGTGCCGGAATTGGTGCGGGACCTCAGCATTCTCAATCTCCTTATTCTATTTTTGCTAATATACCTGGCCTAAAGGTCGTTACGCCATCAAATCCTTATGATGCAAAAGGACTTCTTATTTCTGCAATCAGAGACAATGATCCTGTGATGTTTTGTGAACATAAGGCCCTTCTTGGGATGGAGGGAGAGGTTCCTGACGAAGCTTATGAAGTTCCTCTTGGCAAAGGAAGAATTATTAAAGAGGGAAATGATATCACTATTGTCGCAATTGGACAAATGGTTGGAATAGCTCAAAATTGTACTTCAAGACTTGAAGAAAAAGGCATTTCTGTGGAAATTATCGATCCCAGATCCTTATCTCCGTTCGACGAAGAAATTGTGTATGACAGTGTTGAAAAAACAGGTCGTCTTTTAGTTGTTGATGAATCAAACCCAGTTTGTTCTTTTGGATCTTGGATTACTAGCATGGTTAGTGATGAAGTTTTTTCATCTCTAAAGGCTCCAACCAAGGTTCTAACACCACCTCATTGCCCTGTTCCTGCTGCTCCTAATCTCGAAGCTACCTATTTACCCAATGTGGATCGAATTGTCGAGGCATCGGATTATTTAGTAAACTATAGTTAGCTAGTCAGTTAGTTCAAAATTTAGAAGAACATTACCGGGCATATTGCCACCATATTGATACCCTGAATTTATAAAAATATTGTCCTTTACAATAACTGGGCCTACTCCCTCTATGGTTCCGCCATAAGCTTTAAGATCCTTATTCTTAGAGAAATCAACATTTGTATTAAATTCCCAAAGAAGTTTTCCTGATTCCTTTTCTAAAATATAGAGCCATCCATCCATTCCGCCAGCTACAACAATATCATTTGTAGAGCTCATTGCTGCAGAAATACCTCTATCGCAGGCAGGTCCATTCCCTTCGCATCTATCTTGTGGCTCAAATTTCCAGTTAAGTGTTCCAGTTTCTGCATCAAGTGAATACACGCCTGGAGTTGCTGGTCCGGGAAACTTATTAATATATGTTCGATCAGAAATTCCAGCGAAAATACTTTTCCCGTCAGTAGTCATACCCCAATGAACACCTCCAGCAAACCCACCTCTTCCAATTTTTTTTGACCATAAAAGTTTTCCATTTTTATCCGGGTCTAATGCATATACATGACCTGACTTTCTTCCACCAAATAAAATGCTTTTATTATTATCTAAATCAACCAAGATTGTTGATGCTCCAAAATCCCAATCCGGACCATCCTCTTCTGGACAACCTGAGCTAGGGGATATAAAGCATCCCATGTTCCAAGCATCACCAGTTTGTGCTTGAAAAGACCAAACAATTCCACCTTTTGTTTTATCTATAGCTAAAATTGCATCGCTTGTATCTGCCGCAGGTGATGTATAAGATTCTCCGGTTCCTACATAAATAAGGTCCCTTTTATTATCTATTGTCGGTGAATTCCAAACAGGAACTCCAGAAGGAGCTAAAATCTTTTTACCAGATTTATTATACTTTCCTGTATGCTTTGCAGGTACGGGAATAGAATATGTCTTCCACAGCTCATCCCCTGTATTGGCGTCAAGGGCCATTACGCCACCTCTAAATGTACAGCATTCATAATCAGGGTTAGCTCCATCGGCCCACTCTCTTGATGAAAGAGGAACATAGATTACACCATCATAAACTCTTACCGACCCCGTCAAGATAACTCTAGGGTGATAACGAAGAGATTTTGTCCAAATGTTTTCTCCAGTTATGGCATTAAATTTATATAGGTTACCCTCATAATCACCAGCAAAAACAATAGGCTGGCCATTTATTATTTCTATTACGGGGGCGGATCTTACTTCGCCTTCTATTTTAGTTCTCCAGCGTACACACCCTTCCTCTCTATCAAGAGCATACAAGTAAGAATTTTGGCCTCCAATAAATATTACATTACCAGAAACTGATGGCTGAGAACGTGACCTTGTTGCCCCAGGAAATGCAAATACCCACTTTAACTTTAATTTTTTTAAATTTTGGCTATTGATATTTGAATCAGAATTACGCGTATTTTGTCGATCATAACCCCACTGTGAGTAAGAATTATTTTGATCAAATTTTATTGGAGCCAGATCTTTTCTACAAAAGTTTGGTTCTGGAAGATTTTTTGAAACTTTACTCCCAGTAATAAATTCTGCTAATTTAACCTTTTGTATTTTTGTTAAACCCGACGATTGTGATGACATTATACCGTTGAGAGTATTTAAAATATAATCAGCTGACATAGCAGCAAAGGTAGTTGAGTGGGGAGCCCTCGGAACACCACCGCTATGGCACCCCATACAGGTCTCATTAAAAATACTTGCAGATACCTGATCTGCTGCACCACTAAATAAATTACGCTTATCATCCATCTCAACGCTAGCGTTTAAAGAGGGTGAGCTAATTAAAGAAATTAACATGGCAATAAAAATCTTATTCATTTAATTAACCTCTCATTGTTTTTTTTAATACCGGAATAAATTATATTTACTAAATCGGAAGCATCTTTTCCAATATTAATCGATTTTCCACTTAAAATCTTTCTTATACCTAGGTGCTCAAGGCCACCGTAAAATTGATCTCGGAATATATCAAAATTTAAATCATCTCTAATTTCATTGGAATCCTTGGACCTTTTTATTATATTGAAAAGCAGATTAGAATATCTTTTATTTATCTTATGAGCCTGAGAGTTTATATATTTATTCCAGCGTAATTCTTTAAAGAAAACCTTATGGACCTTTGGTGTAGCTTTCATTCCTTCAAGATATCGAATTGCTATAAACAAAAGACTTGAGTGTAGGTCTGTAATTTCTTCAATATCTCTTTCAAATCTTTCTAAAAATGGTTCAGCCCAATCGTTGACAACTTGGTTTAATAAATCATTTTTATCAGTAAAGTATTTATAAACCGTAGCTTCGGATACCCCCGCGGCTTTAGATATTTTCATCATCGAAAGACCTTGTATTCCCTCTTCTTCAAGAAGAAGTTTAGCGGCGTCTATAATCTCTGGCGAACGAGCACTTTTACGCCTACTCCATGCATTTCTGTGTTTTGATAAAATCTTAACATTGGGTCTATCTTTATTTAATAATATCTTTTTTTTTTGCTCTTTCATAACTACCAATTCTTTATATATCTGAATTATAATCTTACTATATATATAGTAATTTTTATATTAAAGTAAGTTGATAAAAGAGAAAACATAATGACTTCACTAAATAAAAATAAAAAAACATGGAAAGAATTAATGTCCAATCCTAAAGGGCTTCCCAACCAAGTTTTTTCTAATCTAAGTTTTCCTGGGGGTACTTTTTTTATTGATAGCCACACAAATAATTTAATTAACACTTCAACTGGAATGCTTGTTGATAATGAAAGCTTAACCAACTTCGTTTATGCACATCCTATTTTCTTATTTAACTCAACATTGAGGGGTTCTGGTGCTTCAATTCAAGATATTTTTGATTTATTAGATTATGACGTGAATAACGGCCCTATGCTTGGTCAATGCAATATGTCATTCAGGTCTCGTTTACTCTTGGATAAAGAGTACAAGGTTGATGGAAAGATAGTTTCTTTAATAGAAAAAGAAAGCAAGAAGCTTGGTAGAATTAAAGTTTTAGATTTTAAATTGGCGTTAATTGATGAATTTAAATCCAAAGTAGCAAGCGTTGACTACATTTGGATATTACCATTGAAGGAGTTGTAATGTATAGCAAGGGGTCTCCTTTAAAGGATTGGGGTTTTTTAGTTTCTCAGGACAGTATGGATACTTGGGCAAAGATTCTTGATGATCCCAACCCTATTCACCTGGACGTTAATGCAGTTAAATTATTAAGCATGGGAAATAGAACAATAAATCAAGGACCTGCAAATATCGCTTATATCATAAATATGGTTGAAAAAAATTTTCCAGGTTCTCAAATCAAAAAAATGAATAACAAGATGACAAACTCTATTCTTGAAGGTGATTTAGTAAAGGTATCAGGCCAAGTGTTAAAAATTGAAAATAAAGAGGGCGAGCTTCTAATTTCATGCTCTATAAAGCTAACGGTTGATGAAGAGAGGGTTGCCGTTATATCTGAAGTTGATGTTTTAGTTCAAAACGCTTAGTAAACCTTTCTTAGCTTTAACCACCAATCTTGGATTTCTGCAGCATGACTATCTCCATACTCTTTTGCTAGATCCGAAGCATCTTCTGGCACTTTTTGCATTTCTGTTATGCCTACCGGAGCCGCATCTTCAATGGGGTCTAACCACTCAAGATTAATATCCTCGATAACCCCATCATATTGCGCACCAGCAGCTTCGTGATATTCACTTATCTGGTGTTTTAGCAGGAAGTCTAAATATGTTGGATAAACTAAGAGAGTGTAGTAGGATCTTTCTTCTCTACCCCGGTAATACTCATAACGAATAATGCAATCTTCATTAGTATGAGATTGTTTGTATAGTTCTTTTGATAATTCCTCAAATTTTTGTTCTTGGCCTTTTACTATTTTGATGTGCGCTAATAATGACGACATGTTTAACTCCTTTATTAAATATTATTATTATTTTATTTTTTTCTTAACTTAAGCCACCAATTTTGAATTATAGCTGGATAAGTCTCAATATAGTCTTTTGCTAATTGTGGAACGTTTTCTGGTAATTCTTGCATCTCTGTAATACCCACGGGAGCCGCACCTTCAATAGGGTCAAGCCACTCAAGATCTAGGCTTTCAATAACACCGCCAAATTTAGCGCCAGTCTCTTCATGGTGCTTACTAATTTGATGTTTGAGAAGAAAGTCTAAATAAGTTGGATAAACTAAAAGTGTATAATACGAATTTTTATCTCTACCCCTGTAATGCTCATAACGAATGATACAATCTTCATTTTTATGAGATTGATTATATAATTCTTTTTGAAGTTTTTCGAATTTTTTTTCTTGGCCTTCTAATACCTTAACATGGGCAAGTAACGATGACATTATAAGCTCCTTAATAATTTAAAATCATTTTACTTATATAATTTTCTATACTTTTCATTATCCGTTCTAAGATTTGCGCCTAAAAATAACCCCCCTAAGTCACCTCTAATACCTTCTGATTTCATAGAAAAATTATTATCTAATATATAGAGTCTTCTACTGACCTTCCATCCTTCGGATGTTTTTTGGAATTCATCATGATACCTACCACAATAAACATTAACATCTTGGATGCCTCCATCGATAACTTCACCACCTGAAGTTAGCCCATAACTTTCTACCTCTGCTTTATCACCATTTATTTCAATAGCCACATTACTAATTAGATGCCAGCTATGCCCATCTTTTTCGACTGCCATAACTGCTGGTATGAATCCTTTTGCATCGCCTGCATAAAAACCATAATCAATATAGCCATCCTCAATAAAACAAGATCTCAATAGATCTTCATCCATCCAGTCTAGTGCACGACAATATCTTGTTAAACAATCATTAATACTTTGTATTGCCTCAACTTTATCTAATCTTTCCTCTACACTACTCATAATCCCTCCATACTAATAACGATTCATCATTTACTCTACAAAGACAAAAAATATTGTCAATTGGTAAAGCGGGCATTAAGATATTTAAAATATAGATAATATTTTCTTATGGGGTTTTCTTTTGCGTATTTCTTTAATTTTTTTACTAATTTTTTTATTTAGCTCTCAAAGTCACTCCGAGGTTGATGATTGGTCTTCATATGGAAAAGACTCTGGGGGGGGTCATTATTCAAAAGCTACACAAATTACTCCTGAAAATGTAAAAAATTTAAAAAAGGTATGGACACATCGATCTGGTGATTATCATCAAGGAACAAATTGGACTGAAGATGTTACACCAAACAGTAGCCAGCAAACATCTTTTCAAGCTACCCCACTTTTAGTTAATGAAACGTTATATTACTGCACTCCTTATAACAGAGTTTTTGCTTTGGATTCTGAAACAGGTGAAGAAAAATGGATATTTGATCCAGAGGTCGAAATAGAACAAAAGGCTCTTTTGCATTGTAGAGGCGTGGGTAGCTGGATAGATGATAATAAATCTGAGGAAGATGAATGTTATCATCGTATCATTACCGGAACTATTGATGCAGAGCTTTTTTCTATTGATGGAAAAACTGGACAGTTGTGTAAAGATTTTGGTAACAAAGGGCGTATTGATTTAAGAACTGGTCTTGGGAATCATAACCCAGCTTATTATTACAGTGTTTCACCTCCCGCCATTATAGGTGACTTAATAATTATTGGCGGCGGTATTGCTGATAATGTTAGTACCTCTGTACCTGGCGGAGTGGTAAGGGCATACGATATCCGATCAGGTGAATTAGTATGGTATTGGGATCCAATTCCCCCTGGTCAAGAGCCCATCCTGGATGACACTGGCCGTCAGCTTTATCAAAGAGGAACAACAAATGTTTGGTCTATTATTTCGACTGACCCAGAATTAAATCTTATTTATCTTCCTACAGGAAATACCGCCTCAGACAATTATGGAGGCCATCGCAATGGATCGGATTATTATTCTAGTTCTGTTGTTGCATTAAATGCCTCAAATGGAGAGGTTGTGTGGCACTTTCAGACTGTTTATCATGATATTTGGGATTACGATGTTCCATCGCAACCAACCTTTTATGATATAGAAAAAGATGGAAAAATTATAAAAGCATTAGCGCAAACTACAAAAATGGGATTTGTTTTTTTATTAAATAGAGAAACCGGAGAGCCCATTTTCCCTATTGAAGAACGAGAAGTCCCCCAAGGAGCTGTTGAGGGAGATTATGTAACAAAAACTCAACCTTATCCAACTAAACCAGCACCTCTGACACCAACTTACTTAGACCCCGAGGATGTTTTTGGTTTTACGCCTTGGGATAGAGGTTATTGTAAAAAGGCCGCAGAAGATTTAAGAAATGAAGGTCTTTATACACCTCCATCACTTCAAGGAAGTGTACATTATCCTAGCGCTATTGGAGGGGCTAATTGGGGCGGACCTGCAATCGATGCTTCGAGAAATATACTTATTGCTAACACAATGAATTTATCAAGTACGATAGTAATGATCCCTAGGAGTGACTGTGACAAAGCCCTTAAGGATCTGGCAAAGGATAGTGTTCAGTCAAGATTTTCAGCATTACAACAAAATGAAGGAACACCTTATTGTACTATCAGGGCTTTTGGTTTTATGTCTCCCTTGGGCGTACCTTGCACAAAGCCACCATGGGGGAATCTTACTGCTATCGATTTAAATACTGGAGAGCATTTATGGCAAATTCCTCTTGGAACCTCAAAAGATCTGGCGCCTTTTCCTTTTCACTGGATCAAGGGTGCTCCTAACATAGGCGGACCAACTGTTACTAAATCAGGAGTAACTTTTATAGCCGCAACTAGTGATTATTATTTGAGAGCCTTTAATACTGAAACTGGTGAAGAATTAGTAAAATTAAGACTTCCAACCGGAGGTCATGCAACACCAATGACTTATAAAAATAAAAATGGAAGACAATTTGTTGTTATAGCAGCAGGAGGGCATTGGGCTGTAGGATCACCTGCATCAGATCATCTTATTGCATATGCGCTTCCAGAATAGAGGCCTATATATGAAATAATAAAAAGGATAATAGAAATATTTAAAATAAATACTTTAAGGGAGGAGAATTTGATATGAATAAAAGTAGTATAGTTGAGAAAGTTTCTGAATATGAGATAAATACAGAGGCCGGCGACATTGTTAAAAATACTAATAAAATGGAATGGATAGAAGTTGGCGGCGGATCTAGATTTAAGGTACTTAGGGCGTGCAAGATAACTGGTGATTGGGCTCTATATGTGCAAATGGATCCAGGAGCAAAATTTCAAGCTCATCGACACCAGGGCTGCGGAGAGTTTTTTGTAACAAAAGGCGAGTTACTTTATGACGTTGGAAGCGCTCCAGCTGGTACTTATGGATTCGAACCAGTATTTGCTGAACACTTTATAGCCGGCACTGAAGTGTTAACAGAAATGTATTTTAGCGGAAGAGGGGCTGTGACTTATTTTGATGAAGACAAAAATATTGATTGGATTTTAGACTCTGAGTGGCTTCATAAGCTAGATCTTGGTGAGGTTGAGTTAGATGTTAGCCCTAAATCTTAAATAATTATTAAAGCCTCTCTAAATATCATAATAGCTAAAGCTGCCCAGCTTAACATGAAGAGAGAAAATCTAAACCACACTAGGTTAATTGTTGCCTGAAGAATAGAGTGAATAATTCTAATAATCACATATGCCCAAGCACAATAAAGGTGTAAAGCGTCAGTATGATTAAGTCCCCAAATCACAAATGAAATTGCATAAAATACTGTTGGTTGTTCAAATAGATGATTATAATTATCTGCGACTCTCTCAACTTTGCTTGGAAAAATACCACCAATTGATGCAGGGTGAGAGAATTTTTGTACATCAACCCCATCTTCTTCAAGTTTTTTTGCAGCGGGAAGTCTAGTAGCATACATCCAAACCATCATCACAAAAGACAAAAGACACATCAAAATTATTGGTTGTAGTATTAAATTATTCATTTGAAAATTATACTAGTATAAAATTATTCATTTGAAAATAATAAAAGTGCATTTCCAGGCATATGATAATAAATGCCATATCCAGAATTAACTGCCATGTATCCGTTTCTAATAACTGGACCCGAACCACCAAAGCCCCCTCCATTAGCGGGCGCTCCCGATACACTTTCAAATTCTTTTAGAGCATTAAATTTCCAAATTATTTCTCCATCATCCCTATTGTAAACTCTAATAACACCATCTGAATGTCCAGCAATAACTGCTCCTGGAATGGCTGTGCTTGCTGCAGAAATTCCAGGATCACAAAACTCAATTTTACCACAACTATTAGGATTAATTTTTGACCACAATATTTCTCCTGTCTCCGCATTTAAAGCGTGCATGCCAGGTTTTAAATCAAGATAAATTTTTCCATCTCGAGTATTTACCATATCATTTATTGGGGCATAAATAGTTTTATCTTCAGCAGACATACCAAAATGAATACCTCCTTGAGTACCGCCTCCAGAAATATTTGTTTCCCAAATTATTTCTCCTGTATCGGGATTTATTCCAAAAGCATTACCAGATTTTTGACCACTTACCAAAATGTCGCCTTTATCAGTTTCTATTAAAATAGAACTTGCTGAATAATCTAAATCTGGGCCATTCTCAACAGGGCAATTGGGATTATCCTTAAACATACAGGCAACGTTCCAAGCATCTCCCGGTAATGTTTGTCTTCGCCACACTTCGTCACCTCTATCTATATCGTAAGCAATAATTGCATCAGAAGAATCGTCAGCCGGTGAAGAATAGTTCTCTCCTGTACCAACATACATATATCTCCTTTTTTTATCTATAGTTGGCGAATTCCAAACGGGAGCACCTGAAGGCCCATACATTCTAGTTCCTACTGCAGTCTTTCCCATATATTTTCCCGGTAAAGGAATCGTATGTGACTTCCATAAAGTTTTTCCTGTTCTAGCTTCAACAGCAAGGATTCCTCCTCTAAAAGTACAGCACTCGTAATTTTCATCTGATGCAGAAGTAACTTCTAATGAAGAAATAGGAATGAATAATTTTTCTTCAAACCTAGCAGGTGACGCGGTTTGAGTAGCATTAGGGTGATCATCCGACTTTATTTTCCAAACTAGTTTACCTGTTTGAGCATCTAATGCATAAGTATGAGCCAAAATATCTCCAAAGTAGATATATGGTTTGAAATTAGGTTCAATACCTACTTCCCATAAATCCATTACTATAGCTGTTCTAATTTCTGCAGATGCAGTAAACTTCCATTTCACGCATCCAGTTTCTAAATCTAAAGAATAAACATCACCGGACTGACTCCCTACGAAAATTGAGCCGAGCGCAAATAAGGGCTGAGACCTGGCTCTTTGGCTATAAGGAAAACCAAAAACCCATTTCAACTTAAGATTTTTTATATTTTTTGAATCTAATCCACCTGCGCTTTTTGGTATAAATCTTGATGTATTGTACCCCCAGTTATATGGTTCAGGAGCTTCTTTTAAATTGAAAGCGTGTTTTGAATCTGGACACATATTTACTTTTTTTTCTATAGGAAATTGGGATCTCTTTTGTTTATACAAATATTCGGCTATCAAGATCCTTTCTTCAGTTGAAAGGTGAGAGGATTGCAACTGCATTATGCCTTCATTCATTGTGCGTAATATAGTTTTGGGCAACATCAGTTCCAACCAATTTTTTGCCGGAGCTTTGGTAACTGTACCATTATGGCAAATATTACAATTTTCTAAATACAGGTTCTTTCCTGGATGATTTTCTGTATCTATGGTTACTTCTCTCGCTTGAAACGCGTCTATTGACTTAGTAAATTCTCCATCCTCATCAATTATGTAATCTTGTTCTACGTCCTCAGTAAAAGGAACGCTTTCATTAATAATATTGTTATTGGCATTCACTTGATCTTGTCCAAATAAAGACAGTGAAAATATAAAAAAAAGAAAATAAATTTTCTTTAATTGCATTTAATCCCCCTAGATTTAAATTATTACAGCATTATGATAATAAAATATCTAGTGAAATTTTTTCTAAATAATCAATATAATTCTTATTATTGATTATTTGAGGCTTAGTTTTTTTTGTATGCGATAATGAACAAATGAAAAAACATAAAAAATCATGCTTTTTTTTATCAGATATTTTTGCTTCCTTACCTTCATTGATGCTTTTAAGCCTTTTGTATATTCCAAGTGTCCCTTTTGCATAATTATTAATTATATTAATATATCTATTTTGGATAATTTGACTTTCATTAAAAACAATTACCTGCTCATAAAATGGAATAAAATTTTTCCATAAAGGGTCTTTTGAAATTTTATTAATTACTGGCCTTAAAATTAATTTAATGAGATCTTTTTTTGAAGGGTTATTAATTTTTTTTAATAGTTTATCATATTCCTTCATTCTTATAATCTCTAACTCACTGATTCTATAGGCAAGTATAAAGTCAATTAGATTTTCTTTATTACCAAAATGGTATGATACTGAGGAAGCATTTTTTTCTTTTGAGTGAATATTAATATCTCTTGTTGATGTTGAATTAATTCCTTTATGGCCAAACATGTATTCTGCGGACATTAGAATATTTAATTGTGTATTAGTAATAGAGCTAAATTCATATAACTTTTTATTTTTAATATTCTTTAAATTTAAAGACGTCATTTTTACTCTGCAATTGAAGTGATAAAACTATTCTAATAAACCTAACTAATAAAATAACAACTAATAATTTAAAAAATAATTACCCTTAAGTAATTTAGGGTATTTGAATAAATCAATTATGAAATAAAAAAATTCTGATCTTTGTCTATATAAAACTAATGCACTTGCATTATAAAACTAATGCACTTGCATTACTTAATTTTTTAGATATTATTTAATCTATCTATTTCTAGGGAGTGTTTAGCAATGTTAAAAAATATTTTTTATTCATTTATTATTATAATTTCATCGAGTGGTTTTGTTTTTTCTCAAGAGTCCAATCAATCTTCTATTGGTCAGATAGAGGAAATCCTTGTTACAGCAACAAGAAGAACACAAACAGATATTTTAACCACACCTATTCCTATGACAGCTTTAAACCAAAATATGATTGAAAAATATTCACCAAGGGATCTTCAGGATCTGGCCTTGATGACACCCGGTCTTTCGGCAGGAACTGTTTCAGCATTTAGATCTGCATCTTTTTCTATGAGAGGTCTTTATGAGGGTACAATTATTTTATACAAAGAGACGCCTGTTGCAGTTACAATTGATGATTTCGTAGTTCCTCATATGCAAACTCAAGCCTTAGAAATGTTTGATATTGAACAAGTAGAGGTTCTTCGTGGTCCACAAGGTACATTATTTGGAAAAAATACAACTGCTGGCGTTATCAATGTGAGAACAAAAAGACCAGTTTTAAATGAATTGTTTACCGATATTGAATTAGAGTATGGAGATTTTGGAACGCAGGGAGTAAAGGTAGCTGTTAATGTTCCTTTATCAGATGATAAGTTGGCCTTTAGAATTGCTGCAATGTATCTTAAATCTGATGGCTATTATAAAAATGGAGCAAGCTATGGTCCTCTTCCAGACTTTGTTATAGCAGCATCAGGTGTTAATCCACCTTCAACAGGGAAGGGTGATGGAAGTGATGTTGGTGGCGATGATGTTCTTTCAGGAAGAGCAAAATTACTATGGGAGCCAAATGAAAAATTATCTGCAGTTTTAACTTATGAATTTATTAGAGATGAAGGCGATACGCCTCCCATAGTTAACGATTCACCTGACAGTTATATTTTTTCACTTTGGGGTTTTACAAATAATGGTGGCGGAGATCCATATAAAAGAGCTGGTCTTTGGAGTCGTGACCGAACTGGAGTTGATATTGACTCAGGTCACCAAGTCGATGTCGATGGTATTTATTTAAATATTGAATATGACCTTGGTAATTATACGCTACATTCCGTAACTGGAAGTAGAGAGCAAGAAGCTAGATTAGCAAATGTTTATGTTGGAAATCCTGGACCTTTCTCTCTCTTTGATGCGACAAGAGACGATGATCGTGAAACTTTTCAACAAGAATTTCGTTTAGTCTCTGATTTTGACGGTAGTTTTAATTTTGTTGCCGGTCTTTTTTATCAAACCGATGACACAATTTTTTGTGTAAATCAAGTTGTTGGGTTCTTAGATTTTTTTGGCTTAGGCACCCCTCCAGGATTTTTTCAAGAGACACCTCAAACCCTGTGTAATGAGAATGAGTCTGAAGCGCAAGCTGTATTTATCGATGGAACTTGGGATGTAACTGATAGGTTTCACGTATCGGCAGGTCTTAGATATACAAGTGAAGAAAAATCCTGGACTGGTCGACCCAGAATAGCCTGGCAATCATTTAAGGATGGTGGCTTTGACCCAAGTATAACTGCGGATACAGTTGGCGATAAAGTTAAGGCTGGAACAGATTGGGAAAGGTTTCCTTTTGGAGTTGTTAGGGATAGTGAGAAATGGAAAGAACCATCTTATCGTATAAATTTATCCTATGACTTTACAGATGATCATTTTGGTTATTTTTCATATGCAAAAGGTTTTAAAAGTGGAGGATATAATGATCAGACTGGTACTCAGTTAAATCCAATAATCCCTGCGGCTGCTAGGCCAGTTGATCCAGAGTTCGCAGATTCATTTGAACTAGGCCTTAAGTCTAGTTTATTTGATAATACAGCAAGCCTATCGATAAATGCATTTTTTGTAGAATATGAGGATGCTCAAAGAACACTCAATGCCAGTTTCCCGTCCGGACAAGAAACTCTTTTCTTTAATGCTGCTGATATGGAAGCAAAAGGTTTTGAGTGGGAATATATATGGAGAGTTAATCCAAACTTTACAGTATTGTTTAATGGTACAAATATGGATGTGTCATACAAAAAGTTTGCTGCTGATACTAATTTTGATGGAACAATTGATGTAGATTTTAGTGATCAAACGCCTCAAAGATCACCCGAGTGGATGTATTCATTAGATCTTAATTACGTTCAAAACTTATCAAATGGTGGGGAGCTCGAATACAATTTCTTACTATCGCATGAAGATGAGTCTATACATGGCTATGCTGATGGAGGACCTCAGTTTAATCCCATGAAGGATGAGCATGATATAATAAATCTATCTTTAAAATATACTGATCCAGATGATAAATACTGGGTTAGGTTTGTAGGTAAGAACGTAACGGATGAAGTGTTTAGAACAGGATCCCTCTCAGTTGCCACATTATGGATTATGTCTGCTTATAATCAACCTAGTTATTATGCAATCCAAGTAGGTACAAGATTTTAGAGTATTTAAGAATAATAGTAAGAGTTTAAAACTTCTTCTCGAGTTTTTTATTAAGCCCTAGGAGCTATTTCTAGGGCTTAAAATTTTAGGGAATGTTCTTTAGTGGGGGTAATAACCATGGATGCAAAAGCTTTTGATTATAGGAAGGGATGGAAAAACTCTTCAGGAAATAATGAGTTTGATAAAAAAAATGACTATGTAGATTTTGGCACTAAAAGAGTGAATCCTGATCGTTATATTTCTCAAGATTTTATGGATAATGAATGGGAAAATGTTTGGACTAAAACTTGGCTTATGGCTTGTTCTTCAAGTGATATAAAGAATTTAGGTGATTATTTTAATTTTAATATTGGTAAAGAGTCGATTATTGTAATGAGATCGTCCGAGAATAGTGTGAGCGCTTTTTATAATGTATGTCCTCATAGAGGTAATAAATTATTTTTTGATGATTTCGGATTTGTAAAAGATATAGGGTGTAGGTATCATGGATGGAAGTTTAACCTTGATGGAACTAATAAACTTGTAACAGACTCGGAGACTTATCGAGATGAAGTTCTCTGCCATGACCTAGATCTTACTAAGGTTAAAGTTGAAGAAGAATGCGGCTTTATTTGGGTTTCTATGTCAAATGATGTTCCTCCTGTTAGAGAGTACCTGGGTGATGTAGCGGAACATCTAGATCTTTATAATGTTAATAATATGAATGTAATTAGGCATGTTCATTCTGATTGGGCTGCAAATTGGAAAACAGGACTTGAGGCTTTTTATGAAAGTTATCACTTGTCCTATATTCACCCACAAACTCAGGGAATGATGGAAGATTATTTTATGCAAATGGATACATGGGATAATGGAATGAATCGAATGATTGTTCCTTTTGTTGAGCCAGCAAAAAGACAAGAAGGAAGCAATTTAATCAATGATTCCACAAACATAATGCTTAATGATGTTGGGATTGATCCAAATACTTTTGAGGGGTCACCGTTTGAGGCAAAGAAAGCTATCCAAGATAAAAAGAGAGAATTTTCTAAATCTTTTGACCTCGACTATGAAAGGTTTACGAACGAACAACTTACAGATAGTTTTGTTTACGGAATATTTCCAAATGTTCAGCTAGGGTGCCATCCTGAAGGAGTTTTTGTTCACAAATTTTTACCTCATCCAACTAATCCAGAAATATTTACTTATGACACATCAATCAACTATAGATCAGTAGATGATTCAAATTATAACGTTCCTGGTTGGTTTGGTCTTCCAGAAGAAACAAATACAAATGGTCAGGTTCGTCCAGAAATAGTCCGATATGGCTTAGGAGAAAAACCAGACTTAGGGGAGGTGCTAGAACAAGACTCTGAATTAATTCCTTTTGTCCAAGAAGGCGTTCGCTCTAAAGGTTTTCGAGGCCCTCTTTGGAGTGAGCAAGAAATAAGATTAAGACATTTTCATTATGAGCTTGATAAGTATTTAGAAATTAAGAATTAAAACATGAAAAAAATCTTATTTATTATATTAACCTTATTTAATTATAATAATTTATTTGCACAAGATGACGACTGGGGCTCTTATGGAAAAGATTCTGGGGGAGGGCATTTTTCTAAAGCCAAGGATATTACTCCCAAGAATGTAAAAAATTTAGAAAAAGCCTGGGTTCATCGCTCAGGAGATTTTCATGAGGGTGCTAATTGGAAAAAGGGAATAAACAGTTCTCTTCAAACGACATTTCAGGCAACTCCCATATTAGTTGATGAAACATTATATTATTGCACTCCTTACAACAGAGTATTCGCCTTAAATTCAGAAACTGGTGAGGAAAAATGGGTCTTTGATCCTCAAATTGAACTTGATGGAAGAGCTTTGCTGCACTGTAGAGGTGTAAGTAGCTGGAAGGATAACTTAAAAAGCAAGGACGATAAATGCTATCACAGAATAATTGCAACCACTATTGATGCCGAGCTCTTTTCTATTGATGGAAAAACAGGAAAATTATGTGATGATTTTGGTAATAATGGAAGGGTTAATCTAAGAAAGGGTTTGGGTGATCATAATCCTGCTCACTACTTTAGTTCATCGCCACCAGCTATCATTAATAATAAAATTATTGTTGGCGGTTCTGTTTCTGATAATATTTCAATAGATGTGCCTGGTGGAGTAGTCAGGTCTTATGATGTAAGAAATGGAGAACTTTTGTGGTATTGGGATCCTATAGCTCCTCAAAATAAACCTATTCTCAAAGAAAATGAAAATCAGTTATATCAAAAGGGAACAACTAATGTTTGGTCTATAATTTCTTCTGACCCTGAATTAAATATGGTCTACCTACCTACCGGAAATACCTCACCAGATAACTTTGGAGGATATCGTAATGGCTCGGATTATTATTCTAGCTCTGTTGTTGCTCTAGACGCTACTACTGGAAAAGTCGTATGGCACTTTCAAACTGTACATCATGACGTCTGGGATTATGATCTTCCCTCTCAACCTACCTTCTACGATTTTGAAAGGGATGGAAAAGTTATTAAGGCGTTAGCACAAACTACTAAAACAGGCCTTATCTTTTTATTAAACAGAATTACTGGAGAACCAATTTTTCCAATAGAAGAAAGGTTAGTTCCCCAAGGAACTGTTGCAGGAGATTATTTATCTAAAACTCAACCTTTTCCTTCGAAACCAAAACCAATAGCATCATCTAACTTTGAGCCCTGGGGTTTTACTTTCTGGGATAAAGGCTATTGTGAAAAAGTAGTAAAAGAATTTCGTTCAGAGGGTTTGTATACACCACCATCTTTTCAAGGAAGCATTACTTATCCCGGTGCAAATGGCGGAAGCAATTGGGGTGGACCAGCTGTAGATCACTCTAGAAATATTATGGTTGTTAATAGTATGAATTTGGCCAGTACTCTGACAATGATACCAAGAAAAGATTGTGATAAAGCGACTGAGGATTTAGCGAGAGATAAGGTTCAATCAAGATCATCAATAGTTGAACCTAATTTAGGGACTCCTTATTGTACGCTTCGAGCTTATGGTTTTTTATCACCACTGGGCGTCCCATGCACAAAACCTCCATGGGGTAAATTAACTGCAATTAATCTTATTACCGGTGAGCACCTCTGGGATGTTCCCTTGGGTACTTCGAAAGATTTAGCTCCATTTCCTTTTCATTGGATTAAGGGTTCTCCAAATCAAGGAGGCCCCACAGTAACTGCTTCGGGGGTAACATTTATTGCAGCAACGAGTGATTATTATTTAAGAGCCTTTAATACTGAAACAGGAGAGGAAATCGCTAAATTTAGACTCCCAACAAGTGGAATTGCAACTCCAATAACATATAAAAATAAGAATGGTAAACAATTTGTTGTAATTGCCGCAGGGGGACACTGGGCTATTGGAGGCAAACCTTCAGATCACCTTATAGCCTTTGCTCTTCCAGACTAGTTGGTATTTTAATATTTTATAAAAATAAAAAATGGAGAAAATATGGTTTATACTTTTATAGCTAGAATGAAAATAAAACCTAATAAGAGGATTGCTTTTATTGAAGCTTGTGCTGAGCTTGAAAAGGCGGTGGTTGAAAATGAAGAAGGTTGTCTATATTATAAATTTTATAAATTAAGAGAAGACAACTCTTATGCAGTCATAGAGTCTTTTGTAAATGAGGCTATGGATATTGCCCATCAAGAAACAGATCATTTTATAGCAATAGTTCCAAAGCTACTTGATTGTCTTGATGGAACTTATACTCGCGAATTTTTAGACCCATTGGAGTAAAGTTTTATTATTAGAAATAAGAAAATTTTATACTAGAAGATTATTGTATTATGGATTTATTGATATTTATTAAGTCTTAAGAAAGTTTTTATTTATTATATTACAAAGGGAGATCTAATATGGCAATTAATGGTTTACATCATGCAGCTATTTCAACACCAGATATAGATAGGTTGATGGATTGGTATAATAAAAATTTTGGTTTTGAAGAAGTTGGAAGAACCAATTGGCCAAAAGGATCCGATCAGATTGATGGCGTTGTTGGGTTAAAAAATAGTTCTGCTAAACAAGGTTTTTTGAAATGTGGAAATATTATGATTGAATTTTTTGAATACTCATCTCCAGAACCCAAGCCTATGGATAAGAATCGCCCTGTTAATAATCACGGTCATACTCATGTTTGTATCGATGTTACTAATATTGACGAAGAGTATGAAAGATTATTAAAAAATGGTGTCGAATTTCATTCGCCACCACAAGATTTTGGTGAAGTCAAAGCTACTTATGGTAGGGATATTGATGGCAATGTTTTTGAGATTCAAGAAATTATTGCGAAGGATCATCCTGCTAAAGTATTTTAAAAAAATATAAGGTCAAATCACATATGGGCAATAATCTTATAACTACTGAAAGGTTACTTTATCTTCTTCAGCAAGTATATTTTGATAATATTGATTCAGCAAAAGCCGAGGAGGCTGTTGAGGCTATGCATGAATCGATTGAATGGATTCATACCCAAGTTTGGGAACACGATGGTCATGATAGTAACTATGTTGATAAATTAAAAGGTCGTGAGGCTGTTAAAGAATTCTTAATTGAGCGTGTTAAGGAAATGCAAGTTGAAGGAATTACCCATAAGGTAAATAAGGTTTTAACTGACGGAAAGTCTGGTGCGTTTCAAGCAAGTGTAATAGGGGCTAACGGAGAAAAGCAATCATTTTTTGGCTGGGTCGAAATAAAAGATAAAAAAATAATCTCCTACAAAGTGATGCCTACTTAAAAAGTATTTTATTTACCAAAAACTTTTTCACCTAAATCAAGGTCTTTAAGTTTAAATTTTTGTACCTTTGTTGAGGACATGGGCCATTCATTTATAAAGACAATATATCTAGGAATTTTAAAATTTGAAATTTGTCCTTTTGAAAATGTAATAAGCTCTTCTTTAGATACTTTTGATCCAGGCTTTCTTTCAATAAATAGCGCTGGAACTTCACCGAGGTGATCATCATCCACTCCAACTACTTGACTGATCATAACTTCTTCATGGCTATCAAAATAAGCTTCAATTTCTAATGCCGCTACATTTTCTCCACCGACCTTTAACATATCCTTTAATCTTCCATGAAAACGAATATACCCCTCCCTGCTTAGAGAACCAATATCTCCACTTGAAAACCAACCGTCCAATGATAGGGCGTTCTTTGTTGCTTTTTTATCGTTTAAATAACCTGAAAAAACATGCCTTCCCTTGATTTCAATTAAACCTTTTTCTTCAGGTCCTAAAACCTCTTTTGTTTCGGGGTCTAAGATTCTTATTTCAGCACCTGGCCAAGGCTTCCCACATGTTGATAATCTACTTTCTAAGGAGTCCTGGGGAGAACCAAAAGATGTAACGCCCCCGACTTCAGTTAATCCATATGCTGAAACTAAACTAGCTTGAGGAACTTTATTTTGAAAAGATCTAAGAGTTTCTATTGGTGCAACATTATTAATTATTCTTAGGCTTTTAAGATTTTTTGGTAAAAAATCTTTGTGATTAACTAAGGCAACCATTACTGCAGGAAAGGCAGGAAAGGCAATCGATACATTATTTTCTATAAGCACCTTCATTGATGAATCAGCATTAAAATGAATAGTTGAAATAAATGGTGATTTTGAAATTGTACACGCCATAAAAGGTAATATTGATGACATATGAAACATTGGGAGCGGATCCCAAAAAACATCTTTTTCACTCATATTCCATCTATCAACCATTGCGTTTGCAACATAAATTAAACTTGCATGACTCAGTGGGCAACCTTTTGGATTTGCTGTTGTGCCAGAGGTATACATGATAAAAGCAGGATCATTACCTTCACCAATCGGATCCTCATGAGTTTCATTATCTATTTCTATACTTTCAAAATCTTCAAAATCTTTAAATCTTCTATCTTTAGACCCACCTATAATATAAACGTTAGAAAGATCTTGAGGCTTTCCCTCTGGTGAATCATAGACAGAACTTATTAGGTTAGAAAAATTTGTTACCTCATCTGAATCTGAGCTGGTAAATAATGTCTTACAGCCACTATCATGCATTACATAATGAAGTTCTTTAGTTTTATAGCGTGCGTTAATATTTACAGGAACAATACCTGCATACATGGCTGCATACATAATAGTTAAATATTCAATTGAATTGAATAAAAGTATTCCTATTTTATCACCTTTTTTTAGACCAAGGGCTTTAAACTTTTTAGCATATGAAGTTATAAGCTCTGAGAACTCTATAAAATTTAATGCTTTATTATCAACCGTTAGACAACTTTTTTGAGAAAATTTATTTTCAAATATCGTAGCTAGATGTCCTAAATTTTTAACATTTTCTATGTTCATAAACTTCCTCCATATCTAGCCTTCACAAACCAATCATTTACTTGGATAATTAAAAATATTGTGAGATAATCTTAGAAGGGATTAGCCTAAAAAGAAATAAAAAAAACTAACTTAGGAAATAATTAATGATTAACATTGGACTTATTACAGCAAAACAAGCAGAGCTTAGGCCAAATGCCTGGGCAGTTTATGATCAAACTTCTAACAAAAGAATAACATTTTTTGAACTCGATGAATTAGTAAAAAAAACTGCGAATGGCCTTCTTGGTCTTGGCTTAAAGAAAGGCGATAGAGTTTCAATGCTTTCACAAAATTCAGTTGAATTTTTGGCCCTTTTCTTCGCCTGTGGAAGAGTTGGTTTGGTTGCGCATGCTTTAAACTGGAGATTATCTGGTGAGGAGTTGGTTAATATTATTGAAAATGGTCAGCCAAAAGTTGTTATTGCTCAAGGACAGTTCCAGAAAGTATCAAAAGAAATTCAAAAAAAAGTAGATTCTGTTGATCATTGGCTTGAGTATGATTCAGCTAGCGATCACTCGTTTGACATCTTAATAGAAAAATCCCCCTCATCCGAGCCGATATTGACTGACGATATTGGGGATGATGATCCTTTTTTTATTTTATATACCGGAGGAACAACAGGAGTTTCTAAAGGGGCTATGCATACTCATAAATCTGCATATTTTGGAATGTTAAACCAGACGGTTGCTGAGAGAGTAGTTCCTTCCGACGTCTACATGCTTACAGGGCAAATGTTTCACATACCTGTTTTACTTGCAATGAATTATACTGCTCACGGATGCCCTATAGTTTTAATGAATTTTGATGCGGAGCTTGCATTGAATCTTATTCAAGAAGAAAAAGTTTCTGGGTTTTTGGGAATAACAACCATGCTTAACTGGATGATGGCTGTAGAGGGTTTTGAAAAATATGACTTATCAAGCCTTAGGTGTGTTCAGTATGGCGGTGGCCCTATGCCAACTCGTGTTATTAGGGAAGTTCTTCAGAAGCTTCCAGGTGGAATTATTCAAGGCTATGGACAAACCGAAGGAACAACAATGACATTTCTTTCCCAAGAAGATCACGTTAAGGCTATAAATGGAGACCATCCGGAAAGATTAAAATCATGTGGACGGGCCGGCTTTGTAACTTCAGTTTTAGTTGTAGATAAAGAGGGTAAACCTGTTCCAAAGGATAACAATACTCCAGGAGAGATTATTGTTAAATCAGACGCCAATATGACTGGTTACTACAGACAGCAAGAGTTGACAGATAAATGTATAAAAAATGGATGGATGTGGACAGGCGATATAGCCACATGGGATGATGAGCAGTATATCTTTATTAAGGATAGAGCTAAGGATATGATTATCTCAGGCGGTGAAAATATCTACTCTATACAAGTTGAGGAAGCGGTATCAAAACATGAAGCAGTTTTAGAGAGTGCAGTTTTCGGTATTCCCGACGATGAATGGGGTGAGTCTGTAATAGCCTATGTAGTTTTAAAACCTGGAATGAATGCTACAGAAAAAGATATCATCGATGTAGCAAAAGAAAATTTAGCTTCATATCAAAAGCCTAAATCTGTAAAATTCATTGACGCGCTGCCTAAAGCACCAACAGGAAAGATACTTAAAAGAGAATTAAGAGACCCTTATTGGGAAGACCACGATAGCAATGTTTAAATTTAAAGCCCTTCAGAATTTTTAACAACGTCTGATAATGTCTGTAAGAATCGAGCACCTATAGCGCCATCAATTGCCCTATGATCACATGACATAGTTACAGAAATTATTTTACTGAAAACAGCATTTCCTTCAATTTCACTTACCTTTGTTTGGAGCCCACCTACAGCCAGAATTGCACATTGAGGTGGATTTATAACAGCAGTAAAATCTTTAATTCCAAGCATACCTAGGTTTGAAATTGAAAAAGTACCACCTTGATAATCAGAAGGCATTAATTTATTGCTATGAGCAAGCTCAGATAACCTTTTCATTTCAGATGAAATTTCTTCTACTGAAATATTTCCAGCATTTTTAATAATAGGTGTAATTAAACCAGATTCTGTTGCAACAGCAACGGATATATCAGCATTCTCAAACTGAAGTATTGCATCATCAGACCAATTAATATTAATTTCTGGATGTTTCTTTAGCGCAGTTGCTACGCATTTGATTAAAAGGTCATTAATTGAGATTTTATTTTCGTTATTACTATTTAATGCCTTTCTTTTTTTCATAATTGAATCAACTTCTAGGTCAACATTTAAATAAAAATGTGGAGCTGTATTCTTTGAACTTACTAATCTTTCGGCAATAACTTTTCTCATAGAGGTGTGCTTGATAGATATTGAAGGATTATCAGATGCGGGAGTTTCAGAAGATTCCTCACCTTTATAAGCAGCAAGTTTTGCGGGATCTGCAACCTGCTCAACATCTTGAACTGAGATACGACCTCGTCTACCTGTTGGAGTTATAATTGATACATCAACCCCTAATTCTAAAGCAACTTCCCAAGCCTTTGGAGAAATATTAATATTTTCTGGAGGGGCAGATGGTAGTTCTGAATTTGCGGAGGTGGATATATTATTAGTTACCTCAGGTGCTGGTGCAGGCGTCTCGGACGACATTGCACTTTCGGGCTTAAAAGAGGTATCTGGAGCAACATAAGAGTTAACAAAATTTTCTATCTCTTCATCGCTAACATCATCTGGTGCAAAAATTCCTAAAAGAGCACCAACAGCATATGTACCGTCAGCTTGAACAACTTTTTTTCTAAGAGTGCTATCAAGCTCTGCTTCAACTTCATTTGAAATTTTATCAGTTTCTATGACAATAAGAGGATCACCTGTTGAAAAAGTAGTTCCTTCTTCCACTAACCATTCAGTAAGTTTACCTTCATCCATCTCAATGCCCCACTTAGGCATGATAAGAGGCTCAATTTTTTTATTCATTTTATAAGTTCCTAACTATATTTAACTGTTTGCTCTATCACTTTTTTAATTTTTAAAGGTGAAGGCAAAAAAGCAGCCTCTAGTTCTTTAGCAAAAGGTACTGGAGAATGTGGTCCAGTAACAGTTTTTATGGGAGCCTTCAAAGAAGAGAATACTTCACTAGCAGCTAAAGCAGCTACATCTGCAGCGAAAGAGCATCTAGGAGGTGTTTCATCAACAACTATTAGCCTTCCAGTTTTCTCAACACTATCTAAAATAGCATCTTCATCAAGAGGGCTGGTTGTTCTAGGGTCAATAATATCACAACTAATACCATCAGCAGCAAGTGCTTTTGCAGCATCTTCACAAAATGATACCATTCTTCCCGTTGCAACAAGAGTACAATCTGTGCCTTGAGCAACCATTCTGGCTTTACCAAATGGAACAAGGTAGTCGCCTTCTGGAACTTCACCCTGTAATCCATATAAAGTTTTATGCTCAAAGAAAATAACTGGGTCATCATCTCTAATCGCAGTTGTCAGCAATCCCTTTGCATCAGCAGGAGTCGAAGGCATTGCAACCTTAAGACCAGGGATTGCAGTAACCATAGGGTGAGGCGATTGACTGTGCTGAGAGGCAGCTTGCATACCAGCACCATAAGCTGTTCTTAAAACCATTGGGCAAGTTGCTTTACCACCAAACATATATCGAAATTTTGCAGCTTGATTCATTAATTGGTCCATACACAGACCTATGAAATCAGCAAACATAATCTCTGCTACAGGCCTTTTTCCTGCTAAAGCAGCGCCAGCTGCTGTACCAGCAATACCAGCCTCTGAAATAGGCATATCAATTACTCTTTCAGCACCGAATTTACCATATAGTCCTCCGGTTACTCCGAAAACACCACCGATAGCCTCAGGACCGCCAGGACTACCTGTTCCACCAACAACATCTTCACCCATAACAATAACATTTTTATCATTAGCCATTTCTTGGTGAAGGGCTTCTGTAAGCGCCTCTCTATAACTCATTGTAGCCATTATTAATTCTCCTTAATATGAGACGTAAACGTCTGTTGTTACTTCTTCGGGTGATGGAACTGGTGCAGCTGCAGCTTCTTCAGCAGATAACTCAATTAAATCTCCAACTTCCTTATCAATTTTATCTAAATCTTCATCGCTAAGAAGACCTGCTTCTGTAACTTTTGAACGGAAAATTTTAATACAATCATTATTTTCTCTATCATTTTTTACTTCGTCTGGACCCCTATAATTTTGTGGATCACCCTCAAAGTGACCATAAAATCTTGTTGTTTCAAACTCAACTGCACATGGCCCCTTACCTTCTCTGGCTAGCGCAACTAATTCTTTCATAACTTCTTGCACTTCAAAGAAGTCAAAGCCATTAGCTTTAACAGTGTGAATACCAAACGCTTCAACACGACTCGCAATACTTTCTGAGGCAATAACGTATGATGAACCAGTGTGCTCTGAATACCTGTTATTCTCATATACATAAATACTAGGTAGGTTAAGGATTGCGGCAATGTTCATTGATTCAAAAACAGGACCTTGATTACATGAGCCGTCACCACCAAATGATAATGCTACTCCTCCTTTACCATCTAGTTTTGCTGCTAAAGCTGCGCCAGTAGCAAGAGGAGGGCCTCCGCCAACGATGCCATTAGCACCAAGCATCCCTACATCCATATCAGCAACATGCATTGAACCACCCTTGCCCTTACATAGGCCATCTGCACGACCATATAATTCCTTCATCATGCCCTTAACATCACATCCTTTTGCAATGCAGTGTCCATGACCTCTGTGTGTAGATGTTATATAGTCTGTATCTTTTAAGTTTTCACAAACCCCAACAGCTATTGCTTCCTGACCCCCGTAAAGATGAGTAAATCCACCTATAGTTCCTTTCGCTATTTCCCTATGAAGGTGATCTTCAAAATCCCTAATAGTTTTCATTTGACGATAGGCTTGTTCGAGTTCTTCTCTAGCTAGTTGCATTTCTATTCCCCTTCATTTAAATCGTATAATTGAGTTTCGGATTAAAATATTTTTTTATCTTACTTTCAATCAAAAAATTAAAAATTTTATTAAGATAAGTTTTCCTTATTAAAAATTATAACATAATTTATAATATATTGCTTATAATTTTAAGGCTGAGGTTTCTTCAACAACCCAACTAATTGACCTTCTAATAAGGTTTCTTACATTCTTATTTTCATATGACTTAACACCATCGCCAAACTGAAGGTAAGTAATAGCGCTTTTTTTATAGTTTTTTGTCCATCCAATAAGGTTACTTCCATCCTTATGATCCCATCCTTCATTTGAATTGAGTCTTCCACCCAAGGCATTTGATGCTGAATAAAAATTATCTTTCTTAAAAGAATAATCACTTTTTAATATTGGGGTAACATTATCTTCAAAGATTTGAGCTAAATATAACTCATCTTCTATTTTAAATTCTTCTAATCCCGAGGTAATAGGGTGATCACCAACTGCCGTAACATTATAGTTAACAAAATGTCTGTATCCTGAGTCAGGTGTATTTACACCCCTCACTTTACTCGGCTGGTATAAAAATTTTCCACCAATTATTTCACTGTATTCTTCCCACAAAGGCCAACCAGCCAAGGAGTGATGTAAAAAAACACACCCAATACCATCACCTAATCGTGCAATAAAATCCTCTTTAAAATGTTTAGGAGGTTCAACAAAAAACGATTGACTATCGGGATTTTCATCAAAGTTTAATCCCGGCATGTCGTAAAAAAGAACAGCATTATATGGTTTGATTTGTTTTTCTTCGAAAAAGCTTTGAGCGGCCGGATGTTCAATATGACTCCATTCAAATCCTAATGAATCAATCATCTCAAAAAAAGGATCTCTTTCAAAAGGGTGGCCACGAGTCACTACTAAGACATTTAATTCGCTATCTTTTATAAAAGTTTTGTTTCCTAGTTTTTTACCTTTTTCTAACTCTTCTTCAATATCTAATGATTTGGACATATCATAACCTTACATTGGTCTTTTGATGTTTTTAGAGATTCAAATGTGTCTGATAGGGAATCAAAACCAACCTTTTGACTTATCATTTCCGAAGGATTGATTCTTCCTTGCTCCATCATATCTAAAGTAAACTGAAAATCGTCTTTAATATAAGCTATAGCAAATTTTAAAGTTAACTCTTTTATAATGCCAAGAAATGGCATGAAGGTATCTGGTTTGTCGCAAACGCCTATCACAACTATTTCAGAAAAAGGTGCTGCTATTTCTAAACAGTTTTGAATAATAGTTGGAACTCCTGCGCATTCAAAAATAATATCAGGAGATCCTCCTGTTTCTTTTTCATAAATATTAGCCATTTCTTCTGAAGGTGTTTTGCCGTCAATAACAAAAGTGGCTCCCATTTTTTCAGCCATTATCTTTCTTTCTTCTGAAACCTCCGCCACAACAATATGTCGTGCTCCAAAGAATCTTAACCATTGAATTGTAGCTAAACCAATAGGTCCTGCTCCAATTACAAGAGCGCGATGTCCTTGTTTGAATTTAGAAACCCTAACACCATGAAGACCTACTGCCAGAGGCTCTACTAAAGTGGCAAAATCCCAGCTTACACCTTTAGGTATTCTAATGCTCTCCGGTAAGCCGATTCTTACATATTCCGCATAACCGCCTTGGACCTCAGGCCCCATACCGGTTGACTGCATATTGGTTGAACAAAAAAAAGGATTACCATTTATGCAGGATTGACAAGTTCCGCAGGATATAAAGGGAAGCGAGACAGCTGGGTCGCCAATTTTCCATGAAGATTTTAAGCTTTTACCAATTTCAACAATCTCTCCGCTAAATTCGTGGCCAAAAATAGTCCCTTTAGCAGGCTCCATTGAACCACCATCGCTTGCATGAAGGTCAGTTCCGCAAATTCCACACTGATTTACTTTAAGTATTAATTCATTATCAGCGCACTTAGGTTCATCAACATTTTCAATTGATAGGGGTTTTCCTGGTTCATGGAATACTGCTGCTTTCATAATTTTCTCCTAATTATTAATTTAATTTTCATTCTTTTTTTTATCATTTTAATTCTTCGAGTATTTATATTAAGATTTTAAATCTCCAAGGTTCATTACAGGTGCTTCCCTATCCCAGTTTTTTGATGCCTCTTTCATCATAGCGAACAACCGAAGGCTTGCATCAGAAAGTTGTGCTATTTCAATCATAGGTCCTTCCCTTTCCTTTGTATCTAGGTAGGCGAATTTTCCATCATCTTCCGTTTTTCCACCTTGAAGATTGATATATCCCTGCGACTCTAAAATACGAATATCATTTTCAATATCAGTGGTTAGGGTGCACAAATGGTGAAGGGGTCCTTTTTCGTTATTAACATACTCATTATATATAGAAGGTGTGTCACAGTGTTGATTCACTAACTCTATTTGCATACCCCCTGAATAAGCGATAGCAACAGAGAAATCTATATCAACATCCTTATCTTTGTAGTAGACGTCTCGTACCCTGAGGTGTTCTAATTTAAAGAATGGTCCAACATTCATTTTTTCTGTCCAAAATTTAATTGAATCATCAAAGTTTTCTACTACAAATGCCATTTGCATCATGTTTCCAAATTGCTTTATCATGAAATCTCCCTCATATCTGAACCTTACAATGGTCAGTGCTTTAGTTATGTTTTTAATTGATATCTTTGTTATATAATTACTTCAGCTTCTATAGTAGCTATTTTCCCATCCCAATTTTTTGCCTCCTGTTCCATCATGTCAAAAAACCCTAGTCCTGCTTCAGATAATTGAACTAATTCAAACATGGGTCCCTCTCTTTCGTTTGTATCGAGATAGACAAATTTTCCATTATCTTCTGTTTTTCCACCCTGGAGGTTGATATATCCCTGTGACTCTAAAATACGAATATCATTTTCAATATCAGTAGTTAGCGCTGCTACGTGATGAAGCGGACCTTTTAAATTGTTGACATATTCATTATATATACAGGGTGTATCACAGTGCTGTTTAATGAGCTCGATCTGCATGCCACCTGTATATGCAATAGCCCCAGAAAAATCTATATTAGCCGGCTTATCTTTGTAATAGACATCACTTAATTTAATATCATCCAGTATAATAAATGGTCCAACATTCATTTTTTCTGTCCAAAATTTAATTGATTCGTCAAAGCTCTCAACTATGAATGCCATTTGCATTATTGGGCCAAATTTTTTCCCCATATCTATACCTCCTAAAAACTATTGAAGACTTCAAAAGGTGAATGGTCAAGATGCAAAATTAAATATTAAAAAAACAGATCTTTTACATTTCTTTCTTCATTTTTTAAAATTTAATACTATTTTAAAACTAGACATCTACTAATCTTGTTAGATATATTGGTGGTGAATTTTTTTTTGGAGGATTTATGGCTTTAATACGATATGCTGAACCTGGTTCACTTGGTGACAAGGCCCCAGAACCAAACTTGGATTATAGTAGAATTCCTAAAGAAAGATATACATCGAAAGAATTTATGAAGCTTGAATGGGACCATATCTGGACAAAAGTATGGCTTCGTGGAGGCTTGTCTCAAGATATTAAAGAACCCAATAGTTATGTTACTTGTGAAATTGGAAATTGGTCCATTTTAATGGTTAGGGGTGAAGATGGGAAAGTTAGAGCATTCCATAACGTTTGTAAGCACAGAGGTAATCAATTAGCTCAAGAAAAAAGAGGCTTTATTGAAGAGGGTACATTTAAGTGCGGTTACCACCGTTGGCAATATGATGCTATGGGTAAAAGAGTTACTAGCCCAGACCCAGAGACCTTCCCGCAAGGATTATGCGATCCATCCCTCCATTTAGATGAGCTTCCTTGTGAAGAATGGAATGGTTGGGTGATGTATTCACTTAACCCAAATGTTAAACCTTTAATGGAATGGCTCGGTCCGCTTGATGAGCACCTAGGAGCTTATAATTTTGGTGAAATGAAACTTGTTATGGATATGACGGTTGAATGGAATTGCAATTGGAAGGCATCAATTGATGCCTTTAATGAGACTTATCATGTTTGGGGAACACATCCGCAGATAATGGATTACTTGGAAGATAAGGATGTGCAGATAGACTTGTATGATATTCATAATCGTTATCTCGTTCCTTTTGGTGTTCCAAGCGAAAGACCGCATATTGATCAAGAAAAAATTGGACCTAGTTTGGCTAGCTATATGGAGCAACATGGCATTGATCCAAATACTTATATTGGCAACGCTCAAACAGTTCGAAGGGATATTCAGTTAGCCCAAAGAGAAAGAGCTGAAAGTATGAATCTTGACTTCTCCAAGTTGAACGATGATCAATTATCCGATGATTATCATTACTGCGTTTTTCCAAATGTAACCCTAAATATTCACGCAACTAATTATATGATGTTTACGCAACGTCCTCACCCTGAAGATCCCAATAAGTGTTTCTATGATCTTCAGATGTTTACCTTAGCTCAAGATAAAAATAACAAACGTACTGAGTCAGCTGCTACGCTAGCGGCTCAAGCAGCAATAGATTCAGAGGCAAAAGGAAAATATGTCCGTCCAGAGCATCGATACGTCAAGGATGGTGAAGAGCACACTTTAGGAGAAGTTCTAGATCAAGATGCGCATAATTTACCATTTGTTCAAAAAGGAATGAATAATCCATCATACAAAGGGTTATGGTGCGGTAAGCAAGAAAGAAGAATTGTTCATTTCCATCAAGTCGTCGATCGTCTTATTATGGAGGATGGCGGAGAGGTCCCTAAGTACGGTTAATTTTTATTAAATTATTGAAAGTTTATTATTATGACTCAAGAAGAAAATATTTTTGAGCTCTTATGTTCATCTAGTGATATAGAGCCAGGAAAAGAAGAGATATTTAGGTTGAACGGTAGGGATATTTTAGTTGTTCGTTCTGTGGAGGGCGATCTATATGCTGTCGAGAATAATTGCCCGCATGCCAACGCTCAGTTATCTGGAGGTAGGTTTCGCGGAGGTTTCTACGCGTGCCCTCATCATGGAGCTCGTTTCGAGTTATCAACAGGAAAATCAATGACCAACCTGTCAAATAAGCCATTAGTATGTTTTGATGTTCGAGAGGACGAGGGGAATATAGAAGTTATTGCACCCAAAAAGAAAAAGGTAGCCTTTAGCCCGGGTGGAATGCCCCCTGGTTTTGGACCGCCAATGTAATTTTTTTAAAACAAGGAGGAAGACTATGGATTTAGGATTAAAAGGAAAAAAAGCAATTATTACCGGTGGTAGTAAGGGTATTGGACTAGCAACAGCTCATGCATTAGCTGATGAAGGTGTTGATGTTGCAATATGTTCTCGTAAAATTGAGGATGTTAATAAGGCTTTAGAAGCCCTTAAAGGAAAAGGTGTTAATGCAATAGGTGGAGCGGCTGATGTTGCAGATGGCGATTCGTTTAAAGCATGGCTAGCATCTGCTATTGATGAACTAGGTGGATTAGATATTTTAGTACCACAGGTTAGTGGCGGTGGAGGCGATCCAAGCGAAAAAGGCTGGGCAGCAAATTTTCAAACCGACATTATGGGAACAGTCAGAGCTGTCGAAGGTTCTTTGGAAGCCCTTAGAGCATCAAAGGGATCAATTGTTATGATTTCTACAACAACAGCTATTGAAGAAGGTCCAGGAAGTGGTCCATATGGAGCAGTTAAAGCTGGTTTATTGAATTATTCCAATCACCTTTCTCAAACTGAAGGCGTTAATGGAGTTCGTTCAAATGTAATATCACCTGGACCAATTTATATCGATGGCGGTCCTTGGAATTATATTAAAGATAATATGGCAGATTTTTATAATGCTACTTTAAAGAATATACCTTTAGGTAAATTTGGCGCAGGCGAAGATATTGCAAAAACAGTAGCATTCCTTGGAAGTCCAGCTAGTGGGCACACAACAGGAACTAATGTCATTATCGATGGTGGATTTACAAAAGGAGTCCAATTCTAATTTTAGTTGGTGGGTGTAACTTATGACTGATGATATTAAAAAGAAAATTGATGTAGTTTTTATTGCAGGTGGAAAATTTCATGATATTGATTTTGCAAGATTAGAAATTTTAAAGTTGTTAGCAGAAGATGATAGAATGAAAACTAGAGTATTTGAAGATTACTCTAATCTTCACGCTATAGAAAATGCTGATTTTTTAATTACATATACTTGTGATGTTCGACCTACATTGGAGCAGCAAAAAGTTCTTCAAAAGTACGTTGCCTCTGGTAACAGATGGCTGGCGCTTCATGGAACGAATTCAATTCTTCAGTTTATGTCTAATGGAAAAGTTGATAGCCCAAGAATAGCACCTGTTATGATGGAAACATTAGGATCACAATTCATAGCCCACCCACCAATTGAGCCATATAATGTTAAGGTATCTCAACCCGATCACCCCCTTGTTGAGGGTGTTGAGGAGTTTGAAACTACAGATGAATTATATCTAATGGAGCTTCATGGCGAATTAAATGTTCTTCTTGAGGCTGAGTATGATGGTAAGGCTGAAGGCTTTACTGAAGAGGATTGGCCTAAAGAAAATTGGCCTGTTCTTTACCTGCATAAGGTAGATAAGGGTGAAGTTTTGTATTTAACGCTGGGTCATTGTCGGGGTCATTATGATATGCACGATTTGCCCGAGCCTCTTGAGTATTATCCTGCTGTAGAAAGATGCGCATGGGATCTTCCTGTGTTTTATACCCTTCTTAGGAGAGGGATTAACTGGGCAAAAGAAGAAGTCTTAAAAAAGAAATAATATATGTTGGATAAGATTGCCTTTATAACCGGAGTTGGTCCTGGAACAGGATCTTCTTTAGCAAGATGCTTTCATGCTGAAGGTTATAAAGTTGCAATGATAGCTAGAAATCAAAAACGATTAGCCGAGCTGGAAGGAGAACTGTCTGGGGCAAAAGGTTTTGTCTGTGACGTAAGAAATGCTGACTCAGTAAATAATACTGTTGAGGCTGCAATCAAAGAATTTGGTTATCCAGACACTTTTATCCATAATGCGGTAAGGGGTGTGCGGGGAAGTTTCCTAGATTTTACTCCTGAAGATCTTCAGTCGAATTTTGATACAAACGTAATGTCTTTATTAAGATTCTCTCAACTATTATGCCCTAATATGATTAACAACGGCAAAGGCTCCGTGATTGTTACTGGCAATACATCCGCTCATCGGGGTAAGGCTGAGTTTGGCGGAACGGCATCAACCAAGGCTGCTCAAAAGATATTAAGCGAATCAATGGCAAGATTTTTAGGCCCGAAAGGCATTCATGTTGCTTATATTACTATAGATGCTGCAATTGATGTTCCATGGACAAGAAAGATGTGGCCTGAGCGCCCAGATGATTTCTTTATTAATCCAGATGATATTGCAACAGAGGTACTTCACTTGGTAAATCAGAATAAATCGGCGTGGACTTTCGATCATTGGCTTAGACCATATGGTGAGACTTGGTAAACTAAAGTATTAAAGAAAATAATTTGATAAAAAATTCCTTCAGTGCTGCTGAGGAATGTAAAGTATAAATTAGCTATACTTACTTATTATCTTAAAAACACTATTAACTCTCAATATAAATCATATATTTCAACGATAAATGTTAATTTAAATCTATTTTTTTATTGACTATTGATGAGTTTTGGCTAGTTTGCAATTAAATCTGCGAACATAGTGTCGTAGTATTAACTTAACTAACTTATCTGGGGAGATATGATTTAATGAAAAAATTAAACCTTTTAACTCTTGCGCTTTGTTTTTCTTTTGGCGTTGCAGTTTTATCAAGCGATAAAGCTTTAGCTCAAAGAGAAATTAGTACTGGCATCGAAGAAATTGTTGTCACTGCTCAAAAACGTGAAGAAAATTTACAAAGTGTTCCGGCATCAGTAAGTGCGATGGATGCGACTGCTTTGGAAAAAACTTTTGCTCGTGACCTTATGGACGTAGCAGGAATTTCACCAAATTTAATTATTGATCCAGTTTTAGGTAATGGCACTGCTGCTATTTCTATTCGTGGTATTCAATTAGCCGAAGTTGAAAAAAGTTTTGATCCAGCTGTTGCTGTGTATCAAGATGGTATTTATTTAGCAACTTCTACAGGCGCTCTTTTAAATGTATGGGATGCGGAACGAATTGAAGTTCTTCGTGGCCCTCAAGGCACAATGTTCGGTAGAAATACTGTTGGTGGCCTTGTACATGTTATTCGTGCAAAACCTACTGGCGAATTAGGCGGTAAGATTAATTTCAATATTTCTGAAGACAGCCAAGAAGATCTTAAGGCTTTAGTTAACCTTCCAGCAATGTTGGGTGGGACTTTAGCTACAAAAGTATCAGCTATGAAGCTCCGAGGCGGTTCTTACTTTGGTAATGCAACACGTGGAACTAGCGAAGGTGGTGTTGATGTCGAAGCTTATAGTATTTCAGCTCTTTGGAATCCTACTGAAAATCTTCAAGTTCATGTAATCTATGATGATATTAACGACCGAACTAATGTTCGTCCTGTATCATGCTTTACAACTGCTCCAGATTTATTTGCAGTTCTTGGACAGCCTGCTTCCGAATGTAATCCTGGAACAGACTTAGAATTTCATCGAACAGTCTTTCAAAGCACAAAGCAAGAAGCGAGTGTTGAAGTTGAAGCTCTAACATTAAATATTGAATATGATATCAATGAGAATAATAAATTAGTTGCTGTTTATGGTAAACGTGAGCTTGAAGAGACATCTCTTCAAGAGTTTGACGCCAGTGTAATTGATTTCTTTAGAGTTTCTCGCCCTCAAAGCGAAGAGCAAGAAAGCTTAGAAGTTCGTTTAGAAACTGACTATTCTTGGGGTAAAACAACTGTAGGCGCTTTCTTATGGGATAGTGAATATGATGCATGGCAAAGCACTTGGTTCTTTGGTGGATTAAATGACTCACCTAGAACACTGCATACAACTGAAAACACAGCGTTTTTTGCTCAGGTTGATTATGATATAACTGAAAAAATGACACTAACTGTTGGTGGTCGTTGGATCGATGAAGAAAAAAGTATATGTCAAGTATTCACATCTCGTGATTCCCTTGGCGGAACTTTGCCTTTATATGCCGATTGGTATGGAGAAGAAGTTGGTGTTGTTAAAACAGCTCCTGACACTCGATATGATGCAAAACATTGGGGCGCATGTGGAGATTTATCATCAACAACTGCTCAAAATGATTATACAGATCCTGCAACTGGTGAAGCTAAAACTTTTACCGGTACTGAAAGTTGGGATGACTTTACACCAAAAGTTGGCATAACTTACGATATGGATAATGGTATGTTATATGCCTCTTATTCTGAAGGATTTAGGTCAGGCGGATTTAATGGTAGAAATTCAGGAGCAAACAATACTGGTCCTTACGATCCCGAATCAGTCGAAAGTATTGAAGTAGGGTTTAAGTCTATTTGGGCGAATAACACCCTTCAAATAAATGGTGCTATTTTCTCTGTTGATTATTCTGATAAACAAGAAGATGTTATTCTTCCTGGTACTGATGGCGCTGTGACTTTAACAGTTGTTCAAAATGCTGCAGCTGTTAGCATTGACGGTCTTGAGTTAGAAACCTTATGGGTTCCTACTGCAGGCCTAACTCTAACTGCTAATTTAGGTATCTTAGATGCATCATATGACAGTTATACTGTTATTGACGGAGCAGGTAATTCTTTGGACAAAAGTGGTCTTGACCTTCGCCGTGCTCCAGAAATGACATTAGCTTTAGGTGCTTTATATGAGCATGCTCTAACTAATGGTAACTTCTTGGTGTCATCTGTTAACTATCGTTGGAAGGATGATTACTGTACTGCTTCAAACAACAAGTATATTGGAAATTATTATAAAGGGGCTAACCCCGCTTGTAATAAAGCATTCGGTCTTCTTGATGCCTCTTTAAGCTATGAAGCTGAGAATTGGAGACTTTCTTTCTATGGTAAAAATCTTACTGATGAAACCTATACTCTTTACTTCTTAGATGTTGCTGCATTTTATTCAGCAACTAGTGCGACAGATTCAACACCTTCTTATAATGGTGGATTGTGGTCACAAGGTACTGTAAATAGACCTCGTCAGTTTGGTGTAGAACTTCAATTTAACTTCTAAACCAAAGAACGAAACTAAATTAGAAAGGCGTCTTTTTTGGGGCGCCTTTTTTATTGCTGGGTAAGAATATAAATAGAGGTTTTCTTTATAAAATTAATGTAGTCTTGTTCCGCTATGATATCCGAGCTCTTGGTATTTATTTCTCTTTTTCTGGACACAAAAGAGGAAATAAAAAATCTTGCATTAGTTCGGACTCTTTCATTATACATTGCATTAATAGGTATATTATTTAAAGTGGCAATTTTTTTTTCCAATACATTAGATGCCAAGTTATAATCACGAATTTTACTGATTTCTTTATTGGTTCGCATAGATATTAAGTCGTTTAAGAAGAAGATATAGTTACTCCAACCGGGATCATAAAAAACTTTTTGATACAAAGGGTCTATATATGCAGATATTAAATCAAGATTTGTGATTGTCTTATTTTTTTCAACTTTTTTTATCAGCTTTGATCTTTCAGAATCTATTACATCCATTCTAATGTTTAAAATTGCATCTACAACACCATCCATTCCCTTAAAATGGTAATTTATAGCCGATATATTTTTTTGCTTGGAATATCTTATAACATCTCGATGTGATGCATTTTTAATTCCCTCTTGGCCCATAGCAAGCTCAGCAGCATATATTATATCGAGTTGGGTATCAGTGTACTGAATAACTACCTTTGATAAGGCCGATTCTTTATTTTCATTTATTTTTTTCATAGCTTAACTTATAATACAATTGTATTAATTACAATATAGAATAATTTTCCTTTCTGGGTATTATTTTATTATAATTGAGATTTATGGCGTATTTGCTAGCATTATGAAGGTAATTTGTATTTCATTATTATCAAAATAAATAAAAACCCTCTTCTTTTTAATATACTAATTTTAATACAATCATATTAGTATTTGACTTTTGAGAGTTTTAGCTAATAATAGTTTACAATAAAAAAAAATTATTTTCGTTAATAATAAAAATACTACTTTTTCTTAAGAGGTAACTATTATCTTTTAAATGGATCTGGGGGGATGACCATATGATTATTTTTAAAAGAGCTCTTATGTTTATAGCTGTTTTTGCATTAGCAATTCCAGCAATTAACTCAACATTAGCTCAAGAAGAAACGTCAAACACAAGCACAAGATCAAGTTTGGCTATTGAAGAAATTATTGTTACAGCTAGAAAAAAGGATGAGTCAATTCAAGACGTTCCTATGGCTGTGACAGCTATTACAGAACAACTTCGTGAAAGCAGTGTTCGTCGTATTGAGGACATACAGGCTTTTGCACCTAATCTATTTATTAATAGAACACCAGGTATTGGTAGTGGTGCAGCGATAACAATTAGAGGTGTTGCTTCACTCGAAAGTGATAAAAGTTACGAGCCTTCTATTGGTGTTGTTATGGACGGAATGTTCTTAGGTACCTCAAGTGGCGTGCTTTTAGATAATTTTGATATCGAGCGTATTGAGGTTCTTCGTGGACCACAAGGAACGCTTTTCGGTAAAAATACAACTGGTGGTATTTTGAATATCATTCGTACACCTGTTTCTTTAAATGAAATGGGCGCTGACCTAAGTGTCACAGTCGGTGACTTTGGTCGTCAAGATATTAAAGCTGTTCTTCAATTGCCTATTATCGAAGATACACTTGGCGTTAAACTTTTCGCTGCAAGCATTCAGCATGATGGTCATGTTTACAATACATACAGCAATAAACCTGCTGGTGGCGATGATAAGATGAATTTTGGTTTCACTGCTCTTTGGCAGCCTAATGAGAACTTTAGTTTAAAAGTTCATCATGAAGTTATGGAAGATAAAAGTGAGCAAGGTGTTTATGTTAATCGAAATATTGTCGGTGAGTTAGCTTGTACTATTACACAAATTGGCTTCGATCCTAATAACGGTTGTGAAAAAGACGCTAATGATGGACCTGATACAGTTGAATCAGATGGCTCAAACTTTAGTGATAATGAGTATGAAACAACAATCATCACAGCAAATTATGACACTGAAAGTTTCTTATATACATATATCTATTCTACAAGAGAAATGGATGAGCAAAACATGCAAGACTTTGATGGTTCTGCTGCTCGTCTTCTCAGAATGAATTTCTTTAATGATTGGGAACAAACAAGTCATGAATTTAGAGTGACTTCACAGTTCTCTGAAAAAGTTCAATTCATTGCCGGTATTTATGATTGGGAAGTTGAGTATGCTCAGCAATGGGATGTTTTTGACTTATTTTATCAGCTTTCTCGTCTAGGTGTTGGAGTTTGGGGTGCAGGTGATACCGTGCCAAATTCTTCAAGATCAAATGTGACTGGTCTGCCTTGGGGAGATGACTTGGCTAGTAATAATGGTCAAAGTCAGACTACTGAATCTTTGGCAGCTTTCTTTTCAATGGATTGGTATATTACTGATCAGTGGACTCTAACAGCTGGATTTCGTTACACGGAAGAAGAAAAAGACTTCCTTGGTGGTAATGCTGGTATAGGATATTATCCTTTAAGAGGGGAGGTTAGACCTCCGCTTTTCGAACCAAAAGCTTTCACAGCTAAATGGGATGAAACTACTCCAAAACTCGGCGTAAGATATCAACCTAGCGATGACTTAATGCTTTATGGTTCTTATAGTGAAGGCTTTAAAAGTGGTGGTTTCTTTGGTCGCCAAGCTAACTATAATATCGATCCTTCATACGAGCCAGAATATGTTAAAAACTATGAGTTTGGTTGGAAAAGCACATTAATGGACGGAAGAATGATCTTTAATGGTGCCATATTCTCATCTGAGTATGATGACAAGCAGGAGTCTATTCTAATTCCAGTTGATTTAACTAATGTTGCAACTGTTGTTCGTAATGCATCTTCACTTGAGATGACTGGACTTGAGTTAGAGCTAATGTATCAAGTAACTGCAGCTTGGGACCTTATGGTGACATATGGTTACTTAGAATCAGAGTATGCGGGCTACGAAGCTGACCTTAATGGTGATGGGGTGATAACTAATAATAATAGTTTAGTTCCTCGTAACACACCTGAAAATACATTCGGTTTTACAACATCATACACTACCCAAATTGGTGATGGTGAGCTTAAGGGAAGAGTTTCTTATCGCTTCAGAGATGAAATGGAATCAAATGCATCTAACAATCCTTTAGGTAGCTTAGACAGTATTGAAAATGTGAATGCAACGATTGGCTATACTGTAGATAATTATAGTATAACAGTTTGGGGCAGAAACCTTACTGATGAGAGAGAGCAAAGATGGGCTACAATTGGTGGTCTAACTTCTCGTGGTTGGTGGAATGAACCAGCTACTCTTGGTATAACATTTGCAGCTTCTTACTAAGAAAGCTAAAACATAATTTCTAATGAAAGGGCGCCTTGTGTGCCCTTTTTTTATTCCTGGTATATAGTTTAATGTTTATTGATATTATAAATTATCAGTATTAATAAATGAAATAGTTTGACATTAACTTTTCTTCGAATAAGCTAAATAATATAATAATAAAAAAATAAAATATTGCAGCAACCTTGGGGGGATGCTGCAATTTTTTTTATAAAATTATTTTTTTGAATAATCCCAAAACCCCTTAGCTAAAATACCAATAAATTAAATTAAAGCGGTCACAT